>Ga0307499_10000030_pt1 | contig 43876 bp, 37 predicted proteins | sample 13_S_MG_FD_201363 | JGI IMG/M metagenome (GOLD analysis project Ga0307499, IMG submission 201363) | Soil microbial communities from Populus trichocarpa stands in riparian zone in the Pacific Northwest, United States - 13_S | ecosystem: Environmental > Terrestrial > Soil > Riparian zone > Trees... | reverse complement strand
GGTGGCGCTGGTCCGGCAGCGCCTGCACGGCCGGGGCCAGGGCCGGGAGAGCCTGCTCGACGCCGCCGTGATCAGTTGCGGCTTCGTGCTGCTGACCTGGGTCTTCCTGATCAAACCGGCGGTCTCCGGCGGGTACGGATCGGCCGCCGCGAGCCTCGTCGCGCTCGGCTTTCCGCTGGTCGACCTGTTCAACCTGGTCCTGGTCATCCGGCTGCTGGCCGCCAATGGCCTGCACAACCGGTCGATCCGGCTACTGGTCGGCGGCCAACTGCTGTCGCTGGCCGGCGACTACGGGATGGTCCTGTTCGTCCGGTTCGGCGACCAGAACAGCTCGCTGCCCCAGCATTTCATCTCGATCACCTCCGCGCTGGTGGCCGGCATCTACGCGGCAGCCATGCTGCACGCCAGCAGCGCCGAGCTCACCCACCCCGCGCCCGCCGGCCCCGGCCGGGACAACCCGCGGCCACGCCAGGCGCTGCTGTGTACCGCGGTGCTGATCGGCCCCGCGCTGCTTGGGGTCGAGGCCTGGCAGAACCACTCGATGGTTCCCGACGCGGGCGCCATCGCGCTCGGCTGCGTGACGATCTTCGTCCTGGTCGTCGCGCGCATGCAGCTGCTCGTCACCACCGTGCGGTCGCAGTCCGCCGTCCTGGCCGAGCAGGCGGTCCAGCTGGAGATACTCGCGCAGCGAGACAGCCTGACCGGCCTGGCCAACCGGCGAGCCTGGGACGTCGTCCTGCAGGCCGGCCTGGACCACGCCGACCGCGACGGCGCCCCGGTCACGGTAGCGATCATCGACCTTGACCACTTCAAGCGCTACAACGATACCCACGGTCATCAGGCCGGCGACCGCCTCCTCAAGGAGGCCGCCGCAGCCTGGACAGCACAACTGCGCCAGGTCGACGTGCTCGCCCGCTACGGCGGCGAAGAGTTCGTCGCACTGCTGCCGGGCTGCGACGCCGCCGCTGTGGAATCCGTGCTGAACCGGCTGCGCGCCGCCAGTCCCGACGGCCTGACCTTCTCCGCCGGGATCGCGACCTGGGACACCCACGAGACCGCCGAAGAACTCGTCAACCGCGCGGACCAAGCCCTCTACGCCGCCAAGAACGCCGGCCGTGACCGCTCAATGGTCGCCACCTAGCGGCTGTTCCGGCAAGCCTGGACGTCAGCGGCGACCCGGCTGGCACTGGCCGGCCTGGCCGCCGCGGGTTGACCATCGCCGCCGCCGCGGTGGTCCCGGGACCAGCGGGGCCAACCAGCAGTGGAGCCTGCGTAGCTGACCTCGGGGGGTCGCCCCGGGTCAGCCCTTCAGCGAGCCTTGAAGCAGGGCGGCGACGAACCGGCGCTGGAAGACGAGGAAGACCGCGAGGGTCGGGGCCAGGATCAGCAGCGAGCCCGCGCAGAGCAGCGGGATGTCCGTACCCCACTGCCCCTGGAAGGCGCCCAGCGCGCCGGCCATCGTCCGCTTCGCCGGATCGTCGACGAGGACGATCGCGAGCAGGAACTGGTTCCAGGTCCACAGGAACAGCAGGATCGCCAGCGACGACATCGCCGGCATGGCCAGCGGAACATGGATGCGCCAGAACAGCTGCCACACGTTGGCGCCGTCGATCCGCGCGCCCTCGGAGAGCTCCTCGGGCATGTTCACGAAGTGCGCGCGCATCCAGAAGACGGAGAACGGCATGAACAGCCCGATGAGCGGCAGGATGATGGCCCACCGGGTGTTCAGCAGCCCCATGTCGCGCACCTGGTAGTACAGCGGCGTGATGATGCCCTCGAACGGGAGCGTCAGGCCGAGGACGAAGGTGAGGAAGACCAGCCGGCGGCCGGCCATCCGGAGGTGCCCGAGCGCGAAGCCCGCCATGGTGGCGAGCAGTAGCGAGATCGGCACCACGCCGAGCACGATGAGAACGCTCGATTTCAGCAGCGCACCCATGTGCGCCGTCCGGAATGCGGCGGCGAAGTTGCCCCAGCGCGGGTGGCTCGGCCAGTCGAGCCCGGAGGGATAGCTGCCGGACGGGTGCAGCGCGGTGGTGAACAGGCTGACGAACGGAACCAGCGTGGCCGCCATCAGGACGACGAGCAGCAGCCGCCCGGTCCATTCCTCCCGCCGGCCGACGATCACGGGCTGTCCTCCTTCGCGAGCCACTGGATCGGCAGGACGCACCCGAGCACGAGCACCACGAGCACCACGGCCAGCGCCGACGCCACGCCCACCTGCCGTTCGGAGAAGGCCAGGTAGTAGATCTCGAGGCCGGGCACCATGGTCGCGTTGCCGGGGCCGCCCTGGGTCGAGATGTAGACGATGTCGAAGGCGGCGAGAGCGGCGATCACGGTCACCGTGACGCTGACCGCGATCTCCTGCCGCAGGCTGGCCACCGTGATCGAGAAGAACTCCCGGAGCGCTCCGGCGCCGTCGATCCTCGCGGCCTCGTAGAGCGCCGGATCTATCTTGCTCATGCCGGCCAGGAACAGCAGCGTGCACAGGCCGAGCAGGACCCAGGCACCGATCACGCCGACCGCCGGCAGCGCGGTGGAGAAGTCACCGAGCCAGGCGCGCGTGACGCCACCGAGGCCGACGCGGGAGAGCGCCTGGTTGACCAGCCCGGTCGAGGACAGCAGCCAGCTCCAGGCGATGCCGGCCGCCACGAGCGGGATGACCTGCGGCAGGAACAGGACGGTACGGGCCACCAGCGCCAGCCGGCTGGCCGCGACGCGCCGGATCGTCGAGGCGATCACCAGGCCCAGCAGCACCGGGATCGCGCTGAAGAACACGATCAGCTTGACCGCGTTCAGGATCGTGTCGACGAGGTCCGGGTCGGTGAACACCTTCACGTAGTTGTCGAGCCCGACCCAGGTGGACGGGCCGATGCCGTCCCACCGGTAGAGCGAGTACTCGACGGTGAGAACCAGCGGGCGCAGCACGAAGACCGCGTAGACCAGCAGTGCCGGCGCGACGAACAGCCAGCCGACCCACCGCGATGTGCGCGCCCGCCGCCGAGCGGGCCGCCGGCTCCCGGCCGCCACCGGCCGGGGCGGCGCGCCCGGAGGCTCGACCGCCGTGCCCAGCGTCGGGCGGGCCATCGAGCTCAGCTCCCGACCTGGCTCTCGTAGTCCTTCTGCACCGACTTCAGCAGGCCTTCCGGAGTCTGCTGCCCGGCGTCCAGCTTCTGCAGTTGGGGGGTCCAGCTCTTCGCGTAGATCGCGCCGGTCGCGTTCGCGATGAAGTCCATCGACCCGTTGTCATCGGCGATCCGCGCACCGGCGGCGAGCGTCGACGCGGTCACCGTGCCCGCCTTCACGGCCGGCATGTGGCCGTCGGCCGGACCCATCGGATGCGACCCGCCGACGTCCACGGCGATGTCGCGGGCCGCGGTGTTGGTCGCGACCCAGTTGAGGAAGAACGCCGCGCAGTCGGCATGCTTGGCGCGGGCCGAGATCCCGAACGTGAGGGGGGCCGACATCGCGGCGGACGGGCCGCCCTGCTGGGCCGGTGGCATGAGGAAGAAGCCGACGCGGCCGGGCATCTGCTTGTCGAGGTTGCCCGACTCCCAGTCGCCGTTGAACATGAACAGGCCGTCGCCGCCGATGAACCGGCTCATCATCTTCGCGTAGTCCACGGCGTTGATGTCCCCGGCGAAGTATCCGGCTTTGATCCACCGCTCCAGGTGCTGCGCGGCCCGGATGTTCGACGGCGTGTCGATCGTCGCGCCCGGCTTCTGGAAGATCCAGTCGTTGATCGGCCCGGCCGGCCCGTAGGACGCCATCAGGTCCTGCAGCGGGAACGCCAGGCCGCCGGTGGCTCCGCCGTTGAACTGGGTGATCGGCGTGATGCCGGCGTCCTTGGCCTTGGCGAGCGCGGCGTCGAGTTCGGCCAGCGTGGTCGGCGGGGCGGTCATCCCGATCCGGGCAGCGAGGGTCTTGTTGTAGAAGACCCCGGTCATGCTGAAGTTGAGCCCCATCGCGTACAGCGACCCCTCGCCGCGCGGCCGGCCGCCCGGGCCGAGCCGCAGCTGCTGGAGCTGGGAGGCCGGCCACTTGTCCCAGCCGAACGCGCTCGCGTACGGGTCGAGGTTCTGCAGCAGGCCGTCCTTGACCAGCTCGGACACCTGGGGCAGCCGCATCAGGTCCGGCGGGTCGTCCGCGAGGACCCGCGGCGCGTTCTGCGTGATCACCGCGAACTGGTCCTCGCGGATGTGCCAGGCGACGTTCGGGTACTGCTTCGAGAACTCCGTGGTGAGCGCCTTCGCTATGGGGAAGCCGGTCTCGAAGTACGCCTCAAGGGTGACCGGGGACGTGCCGCAGGTCGGTGGCGCGGCGAACGATGTGCTCGGGCCGGCCGCCTGGGGGCTGCCGCTGCCGGGGCCTCCGCAGGCGGCCAGCGACCCTGCCAGCGCGACGGCCGCGAGCGCGGCCCGGTGCCAGCAGGCGCGAGTTCGACGAGACATCTGCGTCTCCTCCGACTGTCAGGCCGAACCGGCCGGAGCCAGACACCCGCACGCCGGCTGCTAAATCGTATTAGCAGGCGCCGAGTATTACGATGCGTCTCGGCCGGTGTCAAGACCCGGGCCACACGTGGAGGGATGGGGGTCATCGGGTGAGCCGACGACGGGTCACGCTGGCCGACGTGGCGAGGGTGGCCGGTGTCTCGACCACCGCGGCGTCGCTCGTGCTGTCCGGCCGCGGGCGGGAGTTGCGGATCTCGCAGGATGTCGAGCAGCGGGTCCTGAAGGTCGCGGGCGAGTTGCAGTACCGGCCGAACATCGTCTCGGTGGGCCTGCGCACGGGCACGACCGCGACGGTCGGCTTCGTGTCCGACACGGTCGCGACCTCGCGGCTGGCCGGCGACATGATCAAGGGAGCACTCGAGGCCGCGCGCGAGCGGGACGTCATGCTGTTCATCGGCGAGACCGAGGGAGACGCCGAACTCGAGCGGCGGCTGCTGCAGGCCATGCACGACCGGCAGGTCGACGGGATCATCCTCACCTCGATGTTCACCCGGACCATCAAGGTGCCCAAGGCGCTCGCCGCGTCCCCCGCGGTGCTGCTCAACGCACTTCCCCGGCAGCCGTCGCCACTGTCCTCGGTCGTGCCCGACGAGGTCGAGGCAGGTCGCGCGGCGGCCCGGCTGCTGCTCGAGGCCGGCCATCGCGACGGCATCCACCTGATCGGCGCCGGCCCGGGCCGGCGCGACGTGCCGGCCGGGACGGTCGCCGCGGTGGAACGGCTCGCCGGCATCCGGGCGGAACTGGCCAGCGTCGGGGTGTCGGTGGCGAGCGGCCGGGTCTGCGCCGACTGGCAGCCCGAGTACGGGCTCGCCGCGACCCGCGATCTGCTGGCGCACGCGCGGCCGCGGGCGCTGATCTGCTTCAATGACCGGCTCGCGCTCGGCGCGTACCAGGCTCTCGAGGACGCCGGGCTGAAGGTGCCGACCGACGTTTCCGTCGTGTCCTTCGACGACCACCCGATCGCCACCTGGATCCGCCCCAAACTGACCACGGTCGCGCTGCCGCACTACGAGCTCGGCCGGAAGGCCGTCGACGTCCTGTTCACCGATATCGCCAGGCGCGGCGCGCCCGCCGAGGGCGGCGGTGCGGTGCATCGGGTGCCGATGCCGGTACGCCGCCGCGAGTCGGTCGCCCCACCGAGCGCCTGATCGCCGACCGGACCGGCCGACCTGTCCCGGCACCGGCCTATGCCAGGTGGCGGTGGACGGCCTGCAGCACGCAGGCCGGCTTGTCGCCGCCGTCGCGTTCGATGGTGCCGTCGATGGTGATCTGCACGCCGCCGGGAACCGGCTCGGCGGCGGCCAGCACGGCCCGCAACCGCACCCGGGAGCCGACCGGGACCGGCGCCGGGAAGCGCACCCGGTTCAGGCCGTAGTTGATCGACATGCCGACCTGCTCGATCACCAGGAGTTCGCTCAGCAGCGGGATGAACAGCGCCAGGGTGAGGAAGCCGTGGGCGATGGTGCCGCCGAACGGGCCGGACCGGGCCCGGTCGCTGTCGACGTGGATCCACTGCCGGTCGCCGGTCGCGTCGGCGAACGCGTCGACGTCGGGCTGGCGGATCTCCCGCCAGCGGCTGATGCCCAGTTCGGTGCCGGCGAGGTCGAGCAGGTCGGCGGGCCGGGCGACGGTGGTGCTCACGGGACGGCTGCCTCCTTGTCGTCCGGCTTGCCGTCCGGCCGGACCTGGCTGGTCAGGCCGAGCAGCCGGGCGGCGTTGTCCTTGCGGATCGCCTGTCGACTCTCCGGCCGCAACGGCAGGTTGTCGAAGTCCGACAGCCAGCGGTCGGGGGTGAGCAGCGGGTAGTCCGAACCGAACAGGACCTTGCTCCGCAGCAGCGTGTCGGCGTAGCGGACCAGTTGCGGCGGGAAGTACTTGGGTGACCAGCCGGACAGGTCGATCCACACGTTCGGCTTGTGCACGGCGACCGCGAGCGCCTCGTCCTGCCAGGGGAAGGACGGGTGGGCGATGACGATCTGCAGATCGGGGAAGTCGGCGGCGACATCGTCGAGGTGCATCGGGTTGGCGTACTTCAGCCGCAGCCCGGCGCCGCCCGGCAGCCCGGCGCCGATGCCGGTCTGTCCACTGTGGAACAGCGCCGGTACGCCGGCCGCCTCGATCGCTTCGTAGAGCGGATAGGCGGACCGGTCGTTCGGGAAGAACGCCTGCAGGATCGGATGGAACTTGAAGCCGCGGACCGCGTGCCCGCCGACCAGGCGGCCGACGGCGCGGGCGCCGAGCCGGCCCTTCGCCGGGTCGATGCTGGCGAACGGGATCAGCACGTCGGGGTGCTCGGCGGCCGCCTCGGCTACCTCCTCGTTGCCGATGGCCGGGTGGCCCAGAGCGGCCTCCGCGTCCACGGTGAACACGACCGCGGCCATCCTCCGCTCGCGGTAGTAGGCGGCCATCTCGGCGAGCTGCGGCGCCCGGTTGCCGGTGCTCTTGAAGTGCTCGGCGGACGCGGCGAGCAGGTCGGCCGGGAGCGCGGCATGCCCGTGCCGGGAGACCTCGCAGTGGGTGTGGACGTCGATCGCGGTCAGCCGATCCAGATCGAGCGCGACCGTCACGATGTGCCGCCGTCGGCGAAGCGGGGTACCGGTATGCCGTATGTCTCCAGCCGCTCGCCGACCGAGGAGGCGAAGGCGTCGGCGATCGCGTCGGCGTCCCAGCCGCCGTCCCGGAAGGCGCTGCGGGCCTCGGCCGGATGCGACCAGAGCGAGAGCCGGTCCCCGCCGATGCCGATGCACTGGCCGGTCACCCAGTCGGCGTCGTCGGAGGCGAGGTAGAGCACGAGCCCGGCGGCGTCGTGCGGGGTGCCGAACGAGGCGGCACGGCGGACGACCGGCGGGATCGGCTCGCCGTGTTCCATCGCCGCCACGTACTTGGCCAGGAACGGGATGGTGCGGGTCATGTCGGTGGCGGCGTTCGGGATGACCGCGTTGACGGTCACGCCGGCCTTCGCGCACTCCATCGCCCAGGTGCGCGCCATCGCGGCGATGCCGGCCTTGGCCGCCGCGTAGTTGCCCTGGCCGAAGTTGCCGCGCTGGCCGGCCGGCGACCCGGTCAGGATCAGCCGGCCGCCCCCGGTACGGGTCCGGAAGTGCTGGACCGCCGCCCGGGCGCAGGTGAACGTGCCCCGCAGGTGCACGGCCACGACGGTGTCGAAATCCTCGTCGGTCATCTTCCACAGCACCCGGTCGCGCAGCACGCCCGCGTTGGTCACCATCACGTCCAGCTGGCCGAACTCGTCCACCGCCCGGGTGACCAACCGGTCGGCTGCCTCGGCGGTGCCGACCGCGACGACCTCGGCGACCGCGACCCCACCGGCCGCGGTGATCGTCTTGACCGCCTGCTCCGCGGTGTCGGCGTTGACGTCGTTCACCACCACCGACGCACCGGCGGCGGCGAGCGTGCTGGCGTAGGCAAGGCCGAGGCCCTGGCCGGCGCCGGTGACGACGGCGACCTTTCCGGTCACGTCCACGTGCTGGCTCCTTTCGCCGGGGCCGGTTCGCCGGTGGATGGCGGGCCCGCCGGGCCGGTGCTGCTGCCGTACGACTCGCGCAGGCGCCGCTTGAGCACCTTGCCGGAGCCGGTGCGGGGCAGCGCTTCGGCGAAGACGACCGACCTGGGGATCTTGTAGCCGGCGAGCTTGCCGGCCAGGTGGGCGACGATCTCCTCGGCGGTGGCCGCCGCTCCGGCGCGCAGCACGACGACCGCCCGCCCGACCTCGCCCCACTTCCGGTCGGGGACGCCGATGACGGCGCAGTCGGCGACCGCCGGATGTCCGAAGAGGACACTCTCGACCTCGGCGGGGTAGATGTTCTCGCCGCCAGAGATGATCATGTCTTTGATCCGGTCGGCGATGTAGACGTAGCCGTCCGCGTCGACCTGCGCGCCGTCGCCGGAGCGGAACCAGTCGCCGGGGTAGAAGGCCGCCTCGGTCTCCTCGGGCCGGTGCCAGTAGCCCCGCATCACGTTCGGCCCGCGGATGATCACCTCGCCGGTCTCGCCCACCGCGACGTCGGTCTGATCCGGACGGACCACCCGCACGTCGGTGAAGAAGCACGGGGTGCCGGTCGAGCCGACCTTGCTGGTGCTCTCGCCCGCGCGCAGCAGCAGCGCGCCGGGTGCGGTCTCGGTCAGCCCGTAGCCCTGCAGGAAGGTCAGCCCCCGCTGCTGGTAGGTGCGGATCAGCGGCTCCGGGACCGGCGCGCCGGCACACATCAACGTCCGCATCGAGGACAGGTCCGCGGCCGGCCAGCGCGGTGACTGCGCGATCGCCTGGAACATCGCCGGGACGCAGAACGTGAACGTGACCCGGTGCTCGGCGATCAGCTCCAGTACCCGGTCGGCGTCGAATGCCGGCATCAGGACGCTGGCGCCGCCCTTCAGAAAGGTGGGCAGCAGGATCTGGTTGAGCGCGCCGGTGTGGAACAGCGGCGCCACCAGCAGCGCGACCTCGTCACTGGCCAGGTCTACGTCGATCAGGATGTTGTACGCGTTCCAGGTGATGTTGCCGTGGGTGAGCACGACCCCCTTGGGTCGGCCGCTGGTGCCGGAGGTGTACTGGATCATGCACGGCTGGTCCAGCGTGACCGGCTCGTCCAGCGGGTCGGTCGGCGCGCCGGCCAGCAGGCTTTCCAGGTCGGTGCCGACCTCGACGTACCGGTCGACGCAGGCGGTGTCGCGCAGTTCGGCGACCGTGCCGGCGAGCTCCGGGCCCCAGACCAGGACGCGGGCGCCGGAATCGCGGAGCATGAACGCCAGCTCCGGCGCGGTGAGGCGGAAGTTGAGCGGCACCAGTACGGCGCCCACCGCGCCGGCGGCGAACAGCGTCTCGGCCAGCGCCGGATGGTTGCGGCCGAGGTAGCCGATCCGGTCACCCGGCCCGACGCCCAGCCCGCGCAGCACGTGCGCGAGCCGGGTCACCCGCTCGTGCACCTGCGCGTAGCTCCACGCCCGGCCTTCGTAGACCAGCGCGGTCCGATGTGGACTGATCCGGGCGCGCCGCCGCGGCCACGATCCCAGGCCCTGATCAAGCACTGTCGCTCCCTCGTCCAGTGGCTCGGCGGGCTCAGCTCGCCGGCTGGTACGCCTTCGCCAGCTCGGACTCGACGGGCCCGCCCACCGTCGTCAACCCGCCCCGGGCCGCGCTGTCGGCCCTGGCGATGTAGACAGTCCGGCTCGGCGGCTGCGCCGGGTCGCTGTAGTCCAGCACACCGGCGACCAGGCCACCGGTATCCACTGCCGAAAGCTGGTGCTGCGCGGTCAGCAGGCCGGTGCGGGTGAGGTCATGGTTGTCGCACGCCTTCTGCAGCACGGCCTTGGTCACCTGGGCCTGCACGTAGCCGAAGCCGGAGCCGACCTGGGTCGGGGTGGCGTCGGGGTACGCCTTGTCGAAGGCCGCCGCGGCGGCGGTGGCCGCCGGGGTCTGGGCCGAGACCGGTGCGATGCTCGACACGACGTACAGGTTGTCCTTCAGGGCCGGCCCGGCCGGCGTGGACAGCAGCTGCGGCGTGAATCCCGGGCCGTTCGCGAGGATCGGGACGTTGAGGCCGACGGACTTCGCCACACCGGCCACGGAGGCGGCCTGGGTCGGGCCGGCCGAGACGAGGATGGCCGTCACCCGGGCGGCGCGGAACGCCGACACCTGCGCGGACAGGTCGGTGTCGGTCGGCTTGATCTGCTGCTTGACGATCGTCAGGCCCTTCTGCTTGGCCACGTACTCGCTGCCGCGCAGCGCACTCTCGCCGAAGTCGCCGACGAAGTAGACGTGCCCGATCTTGTCGCCGGCCTTGATGCCCTTGGTCCGCATGAGGAAGTCCAGGCCGTTGATGGTCTCGATGTCGTACGTGGTGCCGACGAGCTGGATGTGCGGGTCGGACAGCACCGCGGAGCTCCAGCCGGCGAACCCGACGAGCATGTCATCGGCGTCCACAGTGGACCGCAGCGCCGAGATCACCGGCGAGCCGAGCACCGTCTGCAGGGCGAGGACGTCGCCGGACATGCCGCGGTAGAGCGAGACCGCCTTCTGCGGGTCGTAGCCGTGGTCCTTGACGGTGACCTCGACCTTGCGGCCACAGACGCCGCCGGCGGCGTTCTGCTGGTTCCAGTACAGCTGCGTGCCCTGCACCAGGCTTTTGCCCAGGGGCGCGAAGACCGCGGTCAGGTCGACCAGACTGCCCAGCTTGATCGTGGCTGCGGTCACCCCCGGGCCGGTCTTGAGGCCGCCGGCGTCCTGGCCGTTGGACTTGGCCTTGCTGCAGGCGGTCAGCAGCAGCGGGAGGATGGCCGCGGCGGCCACTAGCCGTCGGTTCATGGCGGAGCTCCTTGGGGGGACGGGGCTCCTTGGCTGGACGGGGCCCCTTGGCTGGACGGTGCCGCCGGGCTGCGGCGGACGAGTTGGGCGGCGCCGCCGGGAGCGAACAGCAGGACGGCGACGATCGCCGCGCCGTAGAGCAGCCGGGCGGCGTCGGCGGCTCCGACGCCGCCCTCGCCCGGCTGGGCCAGCAATGGCAGCGCGTCGCTGTAGCGGTCCAGGACGAGTGGCAGCGCGGTGACGAAGACCGCACCGGCGACGGCACCCCCGATTGATCCCAGGCCGCCGATGATGATCATGGCGAGGTAGTCCACCGAGAGGCCGAAGCCGAAGTTGTCCGGCACGATCCGGCCAACGGCCAGCGCGAGCAGCGCGCCGGCCAACCCGGCGTACATCGACGAGACGGTGAAGGCCGCGGCCTTGTACCGCCGGACGTCGACGCCCATCACGGCCGCGGCCACCTCGCTGTCCCGCACGCCCGCCAGCGCCCGCCCGGGACGGCCGCGCAGCAGGTTGCGCGCGTACCACCAGGCCGCGGTCGCCAGCAGTAGGCCGAGGTACCAGAGCCGTTCCAGCCCGCCGTACGGGATGCCGAGGATCGTCAGGTCCGGATGGCCGGCGGTGAAGGAGAAGCCGAACAGCCGCAACGGCGCGGCGTCCCGGCCGTTGAAGCCGCCGGTCACCGGCCCGGCGTTGAGCAGGATGTGCTGGCCCAGGAACACCAGCCCGATCGACGCCAACCCCAGGTAGATCCCGCGCAGCCGCCCGGCGATGGGGCTGAACAGCGCCCCGGCCAGGCCCGCCAGGACGACCGCACCGACCAGTGCCAGCAGCGGCGGCAGCCCGGCTCCGCGTACGGCACCGGTGCCCACTCCCGCGCCGGCTCTGCTGCCGGCGAGGAACGCGTAGCCGTAGGCCCCGACGGCGACGAAGAACGCGTGCCCGAGGGAGAGCTGCCCGGTCACCCCGACCAGCAGGGTCAGCCCGATCGCGCCGATCGCCGCGGCCATCGCGAACAGCCCGGTCTGCAGCCAGAAGCTGGTCAGCGAGAGCGGCGCGGCGAGCAGCAGCAGCGCGACCGCGACCGCGGCGGGCCACCGCGGCAGCCGGCGGATCCGTCCGGCGGCGGCCCTAGACACGGGTGACCTCCTTGCTGCCGAACAAGCCGGCCGGCCGGGCGAGCAGCACCAGCAGCATCACCAGGTACGGCACGACGCTGCCGAAGCCGCGCCCGGCGAATGCGAGCTGATCCTGGTACCCGGCGGCCAGCGTCGAGGTGACCCCGACGACCAGCCCGCCGACCAGGGCGCCGGTGGTCGAGTCCAGCCCACCGAGGACGGCGGCCGGCACCGCCGCACCGAGCGCCGCCTGCCCGACGCTGCCGCTGACGCCGGGGGAGGGGAACGCGGTGAAGAACAGCCCGGCGACGGCGGCGAGCCCGCCGGCGAGCGCCCATGCGCCGGCGGCCACCCGGCCGAGCCGGACACCCATCAGCGCGGCGGTCTGCGGACGCTGCGCCGCGGCCCGCAACGCCACGCCCCAGTCCGAGAACTTGACGGCGGCCAGGAACCCGCCGACGAGCACCACCGCGGCGGCCGCGGCGGCGATCCGGGTCTCCGGCAGCCGGATCGGGCCGACCCCGACCACCGCGGCGCCCCACGGATCGCCGATCGTGAGCAGGTCGGTGCCGATCCGCCGGGTCAACTCGGTGACCAGCACGATGTCGACGCCGAGGGTCAGGATGGCCAGGGTGCCCGGATCGGCCAGCCGGACCCGGCGCAGCAGCACCGCCGCGATGAGCACCCCGGCGGCGGCCGTCACCGCCACCGCGAGCAGCACAGCGGGGGCGAAGCCGAGCTCGCCGTGGGCGCGGCCGACGATGTAGGCGCCGAGCAGCAGCAGCGACCCGTGGGCGAAGTTCACCACCCGGGTCGCCTTGAAGACGATGACGAACCCGAGCGCGATCAGCGCGTCGATGCAGCCCAGCGACAACCCGTTGATCAGCAGCGTGCCGAACTGGGTCACCGCGGACCACCGCCCGCCGCCGGCTCCGCCGCGCCCGGTGCGGCCGCCGCGGCCGGTGTGGCCGGTGCGGCCGGTGTGGCCGGTTCGGCCGGCACGCCGAGGTATGCCCGCACGACGGCGGGGTCGCGCTGGACGTCGGCCGGGGCGGCGTCGGCGATCCGCCGGCCGAAGTCGAGCACGGTAACCCGGTCGGCGATGCCCATCACGAAGGCCATGTCGTGCTCGACCAGCAGGATCGTCACGGCCAACGCCTCCCGGACCCGGACCAGGACGCGGGCCAACCGCACCGACTCCGCCGCGGTCATGCCGGCCACCGGCTCGTCGAGCAGCAGCAGCGTCGGTTCGGAGCACAGGGCCCGGGCCAGCTCGACCCGCTTGCGGTCGCCGTAGGGCAGCTCGTCCACCCGCCGGCTCAGGACGTCGGCCAGCTCCAGCAACTCGGCGACCTGCCGCACCCGGCGGTCCTGCTCGGCCTGCTCCCGCCGGGCCCGCGGGGTGCGCAGCCCGGCCGCGACGAAGCCGGCGCGGGTGAGCCGGTGCCGCCCGAGCAGCAGGGCATCGGCGACCGTCCCGACCGGCGACAGCGCCAGGTTCTGGAACGTGCGCCCGACGCCGAGCCGGGCGATCTGGTGCGGCCGCAGCCCGGTCAGCTCGTGGTCGCCGTAACGCACGCTGCCGCCCGCGCTCCGGTAGACCCCGGTCAGCACGTTCAGGCAGGTTGACTTGCCCGCCCCGTTCGGCCCGATCAACGCGTGCACCGCTCCCGGCTGGACGGTGAACGACACCTCGGACAGCGCGGCGATCCCGCCGAAGCGCACGCTGAGCCCGTCCACCACCAGTTCGGGCAGCCCGCGCGCCGGACGGCCGCCGGCCGGGGTCGCGGTGGCACGCGGCGCGGTGCCCACGCCCAGGTACCGCTCCCGCACCTGGTCGGTCGCGGCCAGCTCGGCGGCCGGCATGTGCAGCGAGACCCGCCCGACCTCCAGCACGTAGGCCGCGTCGGCCAGGGCCAGCGCGAGCGCCGCGTTCTGCTCGACCAGCACGACCGCGGTGCCGCGGCGGTTGATCTCGGCGATCACCTCGCCGATCCGCCGCACCAACTGCGGGGCGAGCCCGAGCGATGGCTCGTCCAGCAGCAGCAACCGCGGGCCGGCCATCAGGGCCCGGCCGATCGCGAGCAACTGCTGCTCACCGCCGGACAGCAGGCCCGCCCGCTGGCCGCGCCGGTCCCGCAGCACCGGGAACAGGTCGTACACCTCGTCCCGGGCCGGGCGGCGGAGGCGCCGGGCGACGGCCAGACCGCCGGCGCGCAGGTTCTCCTCCACGGTCAGCTCGCCGAAGACCTGCCGGCCCTCCGGCACCTGCACCACGCCGGAGCGGACGATCGCGGCCGGGGCGGCGCCGTCCAACCGGCGACCGTCGAATTCGATGGACCCGCCCACGATCGACCCCCGGGTGAACGGCAACGTCCCGGAGATCGCCCGTAGCAGGGTGCTCTTGCCGGCGCCGTTGCCGCCCAGCACCGCCACCACCGCACCGGCGGGCACCGACAGCGACACCCCGTCCAGTGCCCGGACCGACCCGGCGTAACAGACGGCCAGCTCGCGGACGCCCAGCAGGGGGCCGCCCGGGTCGCTGGGGCTGGTCCGCGGCGAGACGGCCGGCGCGGCATCCGGCATTGACCCAGCTGGCACGGCCCACCTCGATCCGCGGCGGTCGACGGCAGACAATATGATGAGACATAGTGCTAGTCGGTCGTCAAGCTTCTGGGGAACTTAATTGGCTGGCATCCTGACGGGCATGACCGATGGCGTCCCTGCTACCGACGCTGCTACCGATGCCGCTCTCGACGCTGGTGCCGACCCCGTCGACCTGGCCGCGGCCGACCTGCGGCGACCGGGTCCGTTGCGCGGGCCGAGCGCCCGGGCGTACCTGCTGTTCGTGCTCGGCGAGTACGCCCTGGAGCAGGGTGAAAGCGCCTGGACGCAGACCGTCGTCGACGCCCTCGGCCTGGTCGGCTTCGAGGAGAAGGCCGCCCGGCAGGCGCTGAGCCGCAGCGCCGCGGCCGGCTGGTTGACCGCCGAACGCAGCGGCCGCCGGGTGCGCTGGCGGATCACCCCGACCGGGCACAGGTTCCTGGTCGCCGCCCGGGACCGGCTGTTCGCACCCGGCCCGGATCGCGACTGGGACGGCGACTGGCTCGTCCTGCTGACCACCGTCCCGGAGACCAGGCGCCAGCTCCGCCACCGATTGCGCACGTCCCTGGGCTGGGCCGGCTTCGGCTCGCTCGGCCCCGGCGTGTGGATCAGCCCGCACCCCTCGCACGCCGACGAGGCCCGCCAGGTGCTGCGCGCCCTCGGTGACGAGGTCCGGGGCACCCTGCTGCACGCCCGGTTGGACGATCCGGCCGAACGCCATCGCCTGGTCGCCGAGGCCTGGGACGTCCCGGCGCTGGACGCCCAGTACCAGGCGTTCGTCGAGCGCTTCGCCGCCGCCCGCCCGCGCACCCCGGCCGATGGCCTGGCCGAACTCCTGCACCTCGGCTACCACTGGCGACGGCTGCTGCTGCTCGACCCGGGCCTGCCACCGACGCTGCTGCCGCCGGACTGGAGCGGCGAGCGGGCCCGCCAGCTGCTCCTGGACCGTCAGGCCGCCTGGCACCGGTTGGCCGGCGCATGGTGGCAGGCACGCGAACAGGAAACAAGTACGACGTAGTCCTGATCGCCGGACCATCTCAGTGCGGAAGGAGCCTTCGAAACCGACCTGCTCCGGTGACCGGACGCGGTCTACTGGGACATCATCGAGCGGCGGACGATCCTGGCCTGGCCGGCGGCCTGTGCGCAGACGCTGCAGGACCGGGTGTGTCGTGCGATGCGCTTGCGCCACAGCGGGCTCGGCGCGCCGTCCCAGCCCGCCAGCACGGCCTGGAGCGCGACGCAGCGTGGTCTGGCTTCCAGCGCGGCCACGAGTTCGCGGCTCAGGTCGAGTCGGTGGCGCATCCGTTGTACCCGCACTCCCGCGTGCGCGGTGCTGATGGTCAGCGCCGCGGCCAGTTCGGTCCGGGTCAGCTCTCCTGCGGTTTCCCGCCGCCACAGGGACAGCAGAGCCCGGTCGCCGGGGTCGAGCCAGCGGCTGGCACGCACCACCTGGCGGCGCTGCCTGGACAGCTCCAGGCGGAGCATGCTCAGGAACTCGAACTCGGCCTCGGCGTCCGGTAGGTCGGCCGCCTGGTCGAGGGTGGCTGTGCGGCGGGCGGCGCGGGCACGGCGATGCAGGTGTGTGCTGACCTGGTGTACGGCGATCGCGGCCAGCCACGGCCGGAAGCTTTGCGGGCTCTGCAGCGTCGGCAGCCGCCGCACGGCGCGCAGCACGGTGTCCTGTACGACGTCGTCGGCGTCGGGATGCCCGCTCAGCGCGCGGCGGACGATCGTGTAGACCAGCGGCAGGCTGGTCGCGACGAGCCCGTCCAGGGCCTGCCGGTCGCCCGCCTGGGCCGCGATCACGAGGCCCGTCTCGTTGGTGCCGGTGTCTCGCATCTCCTCACCCGCCTTCAGGGCCCAGCGACTCCGGCTCCAGCGGTGACGCTCGCGGGCCGAAGACCCGCGAGCGGCACGGCCGATGACGCTGTGCCTAGCGGCCCCAGAGCCGCCAGGTCTGGTTGAGCGGGCTGCCCTGGTTGGCGGGGTTGCAGGTCCACTGGTGGATCAGGGCGTGGGCCGCGGTGGAGATGCCGCTGACGTCGACGCACTTGCCGCTGTGCCGGGCGACCAGCTGGAAGTCGTGCGGGTCGTTGCCGGCGTACGTCACCTTCCGCAGCGTGAACTGCTGGTTCAGCGCGTTGCCGCCGAGGCAGGTCCATTGCTGGATGACGGCGCCGTCGGCGGTGGACACGCCGTTGACGTCGAGGCACTTGCCGGTCTGCTGGTTGACCATCGTGAACGTGTCGGCGACGCCGGCGACCGGGCGGAAGTTCCACAGCTGCTGGTCGCCGCCCTCGCAGTAGAACTGCTGCTGCTGGTTGCCGTCCGCGGTGCTCAGGTTGGTGTTGTCCAGGCATTGCTGGGAGTGCTGGGCGGCGGCCACGGACTGGAAGCTGCTATCGGACGGCGGTAGCAGCGTGATCGTGAACGTGTCGTCGGCGTTGCCGTGCGGCAGGTTGACCGTGGTCGCGTTGTTGGACAGCGACAGCACCGAGTTCTGGATCGTGACCGGGCCCTGGACCGCCCCGCCGCCGTTGAACGGGATCCGCGCGGCGATCACCCGCACCTGGTTGTTCTGCACGATGCCGCTGGTGGCGTCCAGGCGTTGCAGGTTGACGGCGATGTTGCCGGTTGTCCGGCCGCCGCCGACGAGGATCTTCGCGCTGCCGGCCGTCCTGGTGGCCACGGCGTCGTACGAGGGGCTGGGCGTGACGGCCGCGAGCTGGCCGGTCTGGCTGGCGTAGAAGCGGTAGACCCACCATTCGCCCTTGGGCTGGTGCTGGCCGGCGGAGTTGCGGACCAGCAGCCCGGCGATGTCGTTGTGCAGGTTGGCCCCGCCGGCCCAGTTCGCCCGCAGCCCGTCGGCGCCGGCGCGTTCGAGCCGCGCGATGTACCAGGAGCCGTCGCCGGGGTTCTGCTCGTTGCTCGCGGCGTACTCGTTGATCTGGTACGGCCGGGCGTGCGGGATACCGCGCGAGCCGAGCGTGCTGTTGGCGGCCGCGACGTTCGCCACCGGGTCGCCCGGCAGGCTGTGCCAGCTGACGATGTCCGGCACCGTGTTGGTGGACCGGACGAAGTCGAGGTACTGGCCCCACCAGGCGCCGGTCGTGGTGGGCACGCACGCGCAGCTCGGGCCGACGATCAGCTGGCCGGGGAACGCGGCCCGGACGCGCTGGAACGTGCGCCGCCACAGCTCGAAGTACTGCGCCTGCGGGCGGTTCCAGAACAGCGTGATGTTCGGCTCGTTCCAGAGGTCCCACTGCACGGTGAGCCCGGCGGTGCGGACGTCGCCGATCAGCCGGGTGAGGAAGTTGTCGTAGTCGGTCCAGTCACCGTTGTCGCCGGGGAAGCGGGAGATCGGGAACCCGTCCGCGCCCCACAGGTCGTGCACCAGCAGGACGAACTGCCCGCCGAGCGCGGCCGTGCGGCGGGCCTGTGCCTGCGTGGCGTTCCAGCGCCGCGGGTAGCGGCCGGAGACCCAGCCCCCGGGTGAGTCGAGCTGCGCCCCGCCGGCACGCATGGCCCGGAACCTCACGTCCCGGAAGAAGTGGTCCGGCGGTCCGGACGCGTCCTCGGTCATGCCGTAGATCCAGCCGGAGGCGCGGTACGTCGGGGCGGCACCGCCGGCGGAGAAGTCGACGGCGATGGATTCGTCCCCGGCCTGGGCGGGCCCGGGCGCCGTGCCGAGGGTCATCGAGACGACGGCGAGCGCGACGGCCGCGAGGCGGGCGGCGAGGCGGTGGCGGGAGATGTCCACGGGTGGCTCCTGGGACGGGTGGGACCGGGCGCGGCCGATCGCGGGACGGGCCGGTGGCCGTCCCGGTCGGTGCGGTCGCGGTCAGCGGGTGGGCGCGGGACCCGTGCTGGCGCGCAGCGAGATCGGTGGGGCGAGCAGCAGGTGGCGGGGCGGGGCGTCGGGGGTGGCGATGCGTTCGAGCAGCAGGTCGACGGCGTGGGCGCCCATCTCCATCGGTACGTCGGCGGCGGTCAGCGGGGGCCGGAAGTCCTCCGCCCAGTGCCGGGCCACGACGCCGGCGATCGACAGGCGCCCCGGCACGGCGACGTGCGCCCGCTCGAGGGCGCGCTGGATGCCGGGCAGGGCCGCCTCGTTGATCGTGGCGATCGCGGTGACGCCGGGATGCTCGTCGAGCAACCGCTCCAGGCAGGCCTCGCCGGACGCGGCGTCGTCGCCGCAGCACAGGTCGACGCCGGTCAACCCGCGCCGGTTGGTGACCTCGGTGAACCCGGCGAGCGCGCGCTGGGCCGGCCCGTACCCGGCGGCGACCAGCTCGGTGGACCGGTTGATCAGGGCGACATTGCGGTGGCCGAGGTCGGCGAGGTGGTGGACGCACTGGGCGACCAGGGCGGCGTAGTCGAGGTCCACCCAGGAGGTGCCCCGCGGGTCGGCGGTGTGCCCGATCGTGACGAACGGCAGGCCGGTCTGCCGGAGCCGGTTGACCCGCTCGTCCTCCAGCCGGATCTCCATCAGGATGACCCCGTCGACCCGGCGGCCGCTGACCACCCGTTCGAAGGACCGGTCGTGCTCGCCACCGGAGGGCGAGAGGAGCACGTCGAGGTCCGCGCGGGCGGCGGCCTCGACCACGCTGGCGACGAACCCGAGCTGCATGTCGGTCAGCCGCAGGCTGGCCGGCGGGATGACCAGGCCGAGGGTCCGGGTCCGACCCTCCTTCAGCGCCCGGGCCGCGGCGTTGGGCCGGTAGTCCAGCTCGTCGATGACCGCCTGGATCCGCCGCTGGGTCGCCGGGGAGACCGTCCGCTTGCCGCTGAGCGCGTACGAGACGGTGCTGCGGGACACCCCGGCCCGGCGGGCGATCTCGCCGATGTTCATCGCGTACCTCAGGCGTACCTAGTGGGCGAATCGATTCGACCGGACGTTAGGCGCTGATTTCAGACATGTCAACGACGGCCTTGACGGTCGGCGGCGGTGGGCCTAGCTTCTGTCGAACCGATTCGGCGAATCGATTCGCTGCTCGACCGCGAGGGGAAGATCCGTGAGGTGGTTGGCTACCCGCCGGCGCGCCGTTGGCGCAGCGCTGGCGATCCTGGTCGCAGCCGGCGGCGCGGCCGCGTGCTCGTCATCGGACGACAACTCCGGCAGCGGCGCCGGTAGTGCGACGTACACGATCTGGGACCCGTACCCGCAGTTCGACAACTCCTCGGACTGGGTCACGCTGCTCAAGAAGTGCGGCACCGACGCGGGCGTGAGCGTCTCGCGAACCGGCTACGACACCACCGACCTGACCAGCAAGGCGCTGCTGGCGGCGCAGCAGGGCAACTCGCCGGACGTGCTGATCGTCGACAACCCGGTGGTGTCCACGCTCGCCGAAGCCGGCGTGTTGGCCACGACCGAGGACACGAAGCTGGACGCCTCGGCGAGCTCGCCAAACCTGCTGGCGGCCGGGCAGAGCGGCGGCAAGACCTACGGCGTCCCGATCGGCGCGAACACCCTGGCGCTGTACTACAACAAGGCCGTGCTGTCGGCCGCGGGCGTCGACCCGGCCTCGGTGACGGACTGGGCCGCGCTGACCGCCGCGCTGGCCAAGGTGACCGCCGCGGGCAAGAAGGGCATCACCTTCTCGGCGATCGGCACCGAGGAGGGCAGCTTCCAGTTCCTGCCCTGGTTCTGGGGCTCCGGCGCGCAACTGTCCACACTGGACTCGGCCGGCGGGGTCGCGGCGCTGTCGCTGTGGTCCGACTGGCTGGCGAAGAAGTACGCGCCCAACTCCGTCATCAACAACACCCAGACCACCAGCTGGCAGGAGTTCGCCACCGGGCAGTACGCGTTCGCCGAGAACGGCACCTGGCAGCTGGCCAACGCGAAGAAGGCCGGGTTCCAATACGGCATCCTGCCGATCCCGGCCAAGGACGGCGGCACCGCGCCGGCGCCGACCGGCGGCGAATTCGTCACGATCCCGGTGCAGAAGCAGACCGCTCGCTACGCCACCGCCGCGAAGCTGGTCAACTGCCTCACCAGCAGCGACAACCTGCTGGCCACCGACACCACGCTGTCCTACATCGCGCCGACCGAGGCGGTGCAGGCGGCGCAGGTGGCCAAGAACCCCGAGCTGAAGGTGTGGGTCGAGGCGGTCAAGGCCGCCAAGGGGCGCACCGGCGACAACCTCGGCACCAAGTACCCGAAGATCTCCGAGCCGATGTGGAAGGCGGTGCAGTCCGCCCTGTCCGGCTCGCAGAGCCCGCAGGCAGCGCTGAGCAACGCGCAGTCGGCGGCCGCCGCCGCCACGAACTGATCGATGCCCGCCGCAACCCGGACCGCGGCCGGTGCCGGGGTGGCACGGACGGCCACCCCGGCACCGGTCCGCCACCGTCGCCGGGCACCGGGATACCGCGCGCAGCGGTGGGTGGCCTGGGCGTTCCTGCTGCCGCTGGTCGCCTTCCTGCTCGCGTTCTACGCGTACCCGCTCTACCGCAACCTCGACCTGAGCCTGCGCAACTACACGGTGCGTTCCTTCGTGCAGGGCGGCGCGCCGTTCACCGGCCTGGCGAACTACCGCAGGGTCATCGACGACCCCACGTTCGCGCCGGCGTTGCTGCACACGGCCGTGTTCACGGCGGCCTCGCTGGTGTTCCAGTTCGGGATCGGCCTGGCGCTGGCGGTCTTCTTCCACCAGCACTTCCGGCTGTCCGCGACGCTGCGCGCGCTGTTCCTGGTGCCCTGGCTGCTGCCGCTGATCGTGTCGTCGTCGACCTGGGCGTGGATGCTCAACAGCGAGGCCGGCGTGGTGAACTCGGTGCTGCGGGCGGTCGGCGGCGACCCGGTGAACTGGCTGACCTCACCGCACTGGTCGCTGGTCTCGGTCACCGTCGCGAACGTGTGGATCGGTATCCCGTTCAACCTGGTGCTGCTCTACAGCGGCCTGCAGGGCATCTCGCCGCAGCTCTACGAGGCGGCCGCGCTGGACGGGGCGGGCGGCTGGCAGCGGTTCTGGCGCCTGACGTTCCCGCTGCTGCGGCCGGTGTCGGCGATCACGCTGCTGCTCGGCCTGGTTTACACGCTCAAGGTCCTCGACGTCATCTGGGTCATGACGAGGGGCGGTCCGGCCGACTCGTCCACCACGTTCGCCACCTGGGCGTACCGGCTCGGGTTCGGCAGCGTGCTGCCGAGGTTCGGACCCGCGGCCGCCGTGGGCAACCTGCTCATCGTGGCCGCGCTCGGCTTCGGGCTGGTCTACATCCGGTTCCAGCGCCGCCAGGGCGGGCAGGCGTGAGACGGCCGGCCACGTGGTGGAAGACCGGCGTCGGTCTGGTGCTGACCGCGCTGATGCTGTTCCCCGCCTACTGGATGGTCAACGTCTCGTTCACCCGCGACCAGGACATGCGCAAGACGCCGCCGAACTGGTTCCCGGTGCATGGCACGCTCGCCGGCTACCGTGCGGTGCTCGACCAGCAGTTGCCGTACCTCGGTACCAGCCTGCTCGTCAGCCTGGGCACGGTCGCCGTCACGCTCGTCATCGCCGCTCCCGCCGGCTATTCGCTGGCCCGGCTGCGGCCGGCCGGCGGCGGCACGCTGAGCTTCCTGCTGCTGGTGGCCCAGATGATCCCCGGAATCATCATGGCGATGGGCTTCTACGCCATCTACCTCACCCTCGGCGTGCTCAACACGGTCGGCGGCCTGATCGTCGGCGACGCCACGATCGCCGTCCCGTTCGGGGTGCTCGTCTTCCAGGCCTTCATGTCCGGGATCCCCGCGGAGATCACCCAGGCGGCCACAGTGGACGGTGCCGGCCCGGTGCGCGCGTTCTGGTCGGTCGTCCTGCCGGTCAGCCGCAACGCCACGATCACCGTCGCCCTGTTCGCGTTCCTCTGGGCCTGGTCGGACTTCGTCTTCGCCTCCACATTGGACGGTGGCGGCCGGCTCCGCCCCATCACGCTCGGCATCTACCAGTACATCGGCAACAACAACCAGCAGTGGAACGCCATCATGGCGACCGCCGTGGTGGCCTCGATCCCGGCGGCGGCGCTGCTGGTGGTCGCCCAGAGATACATCGCCGCCGGTGTCAGCGCCGGCGCCGTCAAGGACTGACCGCACGGCGAAAGCGAGCAGCATGCAGTTCCCGGTCCGGCAGATCCCGTTCAGCTACTCCGGATCCTGGTTCGACTTCTCCCCGGTCATCGCCGCCAACACCTACGCCGACGACATCCACCTCGTGTCACACCAGACCGGCCTGCATCCGGTGCTCCGCCTCGTACCGCTGGCCGCCGACACGCGGGCGGAGACCACCGTCGCCGCGGTGCCGTCGCGGCTGACCTGGACCGGCTTCCGCGGCCGGGTCGATCTCGCCTACGAGTCGGCCGACACCGTACGCGTCCGCGGCGCCGGGCTGGGCATGCGAATCGTCGCCGCCACGCCCACCCTGACCCCGTTCTCGGGACCGTACTTCCTACCCGACCCGGTGGACGGCTCGTACCTGTTCACCGTGTACGAGACCGGCCGGCGCTACCGCGTCACGGTGCTCTCCGGATCGCCAGCCGCGGTCAGCGGCGCGCAGCAGCTCGGCACGGCGGAACGGGGGATCACGCTCGCCGGGGACCGTGCCTGGGAGGTGGCGATCGAGGAGTACGACAGCGCCCGGCCGCCGTACCGCACGGCGCTGACCCTCGACCAGATCGCCGCCGCCACCGACGCCGAGTTCACCCGGTACGCCGACGCGGTCGCGCCGTGGCGGAGCGTCGACACGCCCGCCGCCGAACTCGCCGCATACGTCCTGTGGTCGGCCACCGTGCGCCCGGCCGGATTCGTCACCCGGCCCGCGGTGCTGATGTCCAAGCACTGGATGGACAAGGTGTGGAGCTGGGATCACTGCTTCAACGCGCTCGCCCTGGCGACCGGACTGCCGGAGCTGGCCTGGGACCAGTTCCGGCTGCCGTTCGACCACCAGGACAGCTCCGGCGCGCTGCCCGACTCCGTCACCCACTCCGAGGTCCTCTACAACTTCGTCAAGCCGCCCATCCACGGCTGGGCGCTGCGCCAGCTGCGGCAGAGCCTGCCCGCCCGCGACGCCGGCGAGCTGCTCGACACCTACCGGCTGCTGGAGAGCTGGACCGACTTCTGGCTCACCGCCCGCCGGGTGCCCGGGCACCCGCTGGCGCACTACCAGCACGGCAACGACAGCGGATGGGACAACGCCACCACCTTCGACCCCGAACGCGCCGTCGAGTCCGCGGACCTGGCCGCGTTCCTCGTGCTCCAGCTGCGCGAGCTCGCCGACCTGGCCGCCCAGCTCGGACTCGCCGAGGCGGTCAGGTCCTGGAACCAGGCGGCCGACCGGATGCGCACGGCATTGCTGGAGCTGTGGACCGGCCAGCGGTTCGCGGCCCGCGCGGCCGGGACGCAGCGCACCTGGACCAGCGCCAGCCTGCTGGACCTGATGCCGATCGTGCTCGGCGGCGAGCTACCCGACCGGATCCGGGACACCCTGGTACGGCGCATCCGCGCCCACCTGACCCCGTACGGCCTGGCCACCGAGCTGCCCGGCTCGCCGCACTACGAGCCGGACGGGTACTGGCGTGGCCCCATCTGGGCGCCCGCGACGGTGCTGATCGAGGACGGGCTGCGCCGCAGCGGCGCGGACGCACTGGCCGACGAGATCAGCTCCCGGTTCCGGGCCCTGTGCGAACGCTCCGGCTTCGCCGAGAACTTCGACGCGCTGACCGGCGCCGGCCTGCGCGACCGGGCCTACACCTGGACCGCCAGCGCCTACCTCACCCTCGCCGCCGCACACGAACAGCGGCGCTCCCGCGAGGGCACGGCAGACGAGTCCACCGCCCTGCCCTGAGCGCTATCGGCGCCGGCGCCGGCCCGCCGCGTCAGCAACGGTGCGTCAGGTGCCGAGCAGGTCGGCGACGTCCGCGACGGTGATGCCGGCCATCAGCTCCCGGGCCAGCGTGGCGACGGGCAGCGGCAGGCCGACGCCGGCGGCCATCTGGCTGGCGTTGTCGATGTCCTTGCCGTACCAGGTGAAGCGCATCTGCTCGAGCTCGCGCAGGGTGCGGCTGTCGGTGGGACCGTGCACCAGCGCGGCGCGGGCCCGGGCGGGGGAGAGGCCCAGTTCGCGGCCGAGCCGCAGGGCCTCCACGATCCCGATGATCTGGGCCCAGTGGATCAGGTTGTTCACGGTCTTGCCGACCTGGCCCTGGCCGAGGTCGCCGAGGTGCTGGACGCCGGCGCAGAACGCGTCGAACACCGGCCGGGCCCGGCCCAGCGCCGCGGCCGGCCCGCCCACCAGCAGGTTCACCGTGCCGTCGATAGCCGCCCGGACGCCGCCGGTGAGCGCCGAGTCCAGCACGTCCACCTGCCGCGGCGCCGCCTCGGCGGCCAGCTTCGCGCAGGTCTCCGGGCGGACCGAGCTGCACACCGCAAGCACCGACCCGGCGCGCAGCCCGGCCAGCAGGCCGGCCGGCCCGGTGGCGACGGCCAGCACGTCCTGGTCGGTGGGCACGGTCAGCAGCACCACGTCGACCAGCGGGGCCAGCGCGGCCGGCGACGGGCACCCGGTGGCCCCGAGCGCGGCGGCCGCGTCGACCGCGGCCGGGTCCAGGTCGACGCACCAGGTCGGGAAGCCGGCCGCGCGGACGTGCCGCAGGATCGGGCCACCCATCGCACCCAGCCCGACCACGCCCACAGCAATCATGATCGCCTCCCTATGGTCTATTGGTAATACCACAAGGAGGTCGCGGATGTCAGCGACGGACCGTAGCCAGGGTCAGCTCTTGGCCAGCCGGGCCGCGGTGCGGTCCAGGTGCCGGCGCATGATGTCGGTCGCCTTAGGACAGTCGCGGGCCCGGATCGCGGCGACCAGGTCGATGTGCTCGGTGACGCCGAGGCCGCCCATCTCCGGGGCGGCGTCGTGGGCCCGCTCCAGCGACATCAGCAGCGGGCGGCGGAACGTCTGCTGCAGCATCACGATCGCGCGGTTGTGCGTGCACTCGGCCAGCCGGGTGTGGAACTCGGCCGACATCTCCATCGTGTACGTGCCCGCGTCCCTGGCGGCGGCGGCCTTGTCGCACAGCTCCTGCAGCGCGGCCAGGTCCTCCTCGGTGGCCCGCTCGCAGACCAGCGGGACGACGCCGAGTTCGATGATCTTCCGGGTCTCGGTGACCTCGGCCGCTGTCGTCGGGGACAGCGTCATCAGGTCGATGATGCCCTCGCGGATGTGCGAGCCGGACGGCGCGGTGACGAACGCGCCACCGCGGGCGCCGACCCGGATCTCGATCAGCCCGTTCGCCTCCAGGATGCGCAACGCCTCCCGGACGGTCACCCGGCTGACCCCGAACTTCTCGCAGAGGTCGCGCTCGGACGGCAGCCGGTCGCCCGGCGTCAGCCGCCCCTCCCGGATCAGCACCCTGATCTGATCGACGATGTCCTCCGACATCCGGCCCATCGTGACCGGGTTGAACAGGTCGGCGGGCAGGTCGGTGCGCACCTTGGCCACAACGTCTCCCTCAGCGAACGAGCACCCACCGTACGGCCTGCTTGACAATCCTAAAGCATGTTCTTATGGTCATACCAATAGCCCAATAGGCAACCGTTAGGTGACAAAGGAGCCGCTTGGGATGGTGGCGATTGAGGACTTTTCCCGCACCGAGCTGATCCTCGACCGACCGGACACGTTCGAAGTACACACCGACGTGTACACGCAACCCGACGTTTTCCGCGCCGAGATGCAGAACATCTTCGAGCGCACCTGGGTGTATGTCGGCCACGAATCCCAGCTGCCCAGAACCGGCGACTACAAGACCGCCGCGATCGGCACCCAGCCGGTGATCGTCAGCCGGCACGAGGACGGGCAGGTGTACGTCCTGCTCAACCGCTGCCGGCACCGCGCCTCGGTGGTCTGCCGGGACGATCTCGGGCACTCCAACTACTTCCGCTGCCCGTACCACAACTGGAGCTACGCCAACAACGGCGCACTGGTCGGGATGGCGCAGGCGAACGGCTACCCGCCGGACTTCGACAAGAGCCGCTGGGGCCTGCACCGGGCGCCCCGGGTGGCCACCTACCGCGGGCTGATCTTCGCCAGCCTGGCCGCCGACGGGCCCTCGCTGGACGAATACCTGGCGCCGATCCGCAAGTACGTCGACTGGTGGTTCGACCGGTCCCCGGCCGGCACGATCAGCGTGCTGCCCAAGCCGCACAAGTACCCCTACCCCGGCAACTGGAAATGGCAGGCCGAGAACGGGCACGACGGCTACCACGGCAACTACGTGCACGAGTCCTGGCAGCGGCTGCTGGAGCGGGCCGGTGAGGCGCCGGTCAAGGACGTGCGGAAGTTCCGCGCCGGCGGCTGCACCCGTGGCTTCGCGCACGGGCACGGGCTGCTGGAACGGCCCGGCGGGCTGTCCCCGGCGTCCAGCTGGACCGGCCGGATGATGCAGCGCTATCCCGAGTACGCCGCCGCGCTGCGGCACCGGTTCACCGACGCCGACATCGACGAGATCTCCGCCCGGCGCAACATCTTCGTCTTCCCGAACCTCTACCTGTTCGACACGCAGCTGCGGGTGATCAACCCGCTGGCCGTCGACAAGACCGAGGTACACCTCTACGTCTACGCCCTCGACGGCGCTCCGGAGGAGCTGAACGAGGGCCGGTACCGGGCCCACGAGCGGTTCTACGGCCCGTCCGGCTTCGGCTCGCCGGACGACGTGGAGATCTTCGTCTGCAACCAGACCGGCGTACAGGCCGGCGGCGTCGACTACCTGCTGCTGGCCCGCGGGCTGCACCGGGAGCGGCAGGTGGACGGCGAGTGGGTGGGGCACAGCACCGACGAGGTCCCGGTCCGGGCGATGTACCGGGAGTGGAAGAGGCTGATGCGGGCATGACCATGTACCGCGCCGGCCTCCCTGCGCTGCTCACTCCGGAGGCCGCCTCGTGACCACGACCCACGGCGCACCGGCCGGCGCCGCGCCGGCGGCCACCGCGGCTCAGCCCGACCCGGCCAGCCCTGACCCGGCCAGCCCTGCACCAGCCAGCCCTGACCCGGCTAGCTCCGCACCGCCCAGCCTCGACCCGGCCGGCCCTGCACCGGCCAGTCCTGCACCGGCGAAGCACGCGGCTGAGCCGGGCGCGGCCCAGCTGACCCGGGCCGAGGCGGAGGAGCTGCTCTACCGGGAGGCCCGGCTGCTGGACACCGTCCAGCTGGAGGAGTGGCTGAGCCTGTTCACCGAGGACGGCCTGTACTGGCTGCCGATCGAGGACGCCGCCGAACCGGCCGACGCGGCCGGCACGGTGTCGATCGTCTACGACGACCAGGCCCGCCGGGCGGAGCGTGTCTACCGCACGCTGCACACCCCGGTGCTGGACCAGAACCCGCGCTCGCGCACCGTCCACATGGTCGGCAACGTCGAGGTGCTCGACCCGGACGACCGCGGTGACGTGCGGGTACTGTGCAACCAGGTGATCGGCGAGATCAGGTCCGGCGGGCACCGGCAGGTCGGGCTCAATACGACCCGCTGGTTCGGGGCGCGCTGCGAGTTCCGGTTGCGGCCCGGCCGGGACGGGTGGCGGATCAGCCTCAAGAAGACCGTGCTGATCGACTCCGACCAGCCGCTGTACAACCTGACCTTCCTGATCTGAGGAGCCGGCGCCGTGGCCGAGGTCTACCAGAACGAGTTCGCGATGGTGGAGGTCTCCCGGTTCGAGACCGAGAGCGGCGCCCGGCTGCACATCCGCGACCTGGGCAGCGGCGCCGAGGTCTTCCTCGACCCGCTGGAGCTGGCGGCGCTGTGCCGCTGGAAGCACCGCGACTTCGCCCCCCTGGTCGACCCGAGCGGACTGCACAGTGCCCCGGAGCCCGACCCGGACCAGGTGTGAGCGCTGTGCGGTCGGCCGGAGCGGACCGGGAGGCACCGTGAGCGCGGCGCGGCGCGAACCGGGGGCGGGGTGAGCGGAGCGGTGGCGCGGGTGGCGGTGGCGACCGAGGCGTACCGAACCGAGCTGCGGGAGTTGCCGGTGCCGGCGGTCGGGCCGGACGACGGGCTGTTGCAAGTGGAGGCGGCCGCGGTCTGCGGCACCGACTGGGAGATCTACGGCCGGCGCAGCCGGGGCGCCGGGCTGGGCCCGCTGGTGCTCGGGCACGAGAACGTCGGCCGGGTCGTGGCGCTGGGGGAGCGGGCGGCCGGGCGCTGGGGGGTCGCGGTCGGCGACCGGGTCGCGGTGGAGGAGTTCCTGCCCTGTGGCGGCTGCGGGATGTGCCGGCGCGGGCTGTACCGGCTCTGCCCGGCCACCGACTCCCGCGGCGGCGGGCCGTTCCTGCGCTACGGCAGCACCCCGATCGCCGTCGAGCCGGGGCTGTACGGCGGCTTCGCCGAGCTGATGTACCTGCACCCGCGGGCGATCGTCTACCCGGTCGGCGACGCGGTCGCGCCGGAACTGGCCGCGCTGTACGTGCCGGTCGCCAACGGCGTGAACTGGGTGACCCAGGAGGGCGGGCTGCGGCTCGGCGACACGCTGGTGGTGATCGGCCCCGGGCAGCACGGGCTCGGCTGCGTGCTGGCCGCCCGGGAGGCCGGCGCCGCGGCGATCGCGGTCGTCGGCACCGCGGCGGACCGGAATCGCCTGGAGGTGGCGCGGGCGCTCGGTGCGACCGCCACGTTCGTGGCCGGGGACGACGACGTGCCGGCCGGTGTCCGGGAGCTGACCGGCGGCGGCGCCGACCTGGTGATCGATCTGGCCCCGGGGGCTGTCGGCACGGTGGCCGAGGCGGTCGCGCTGGCCGGCATCCGCGGCACCGTCGGGCTGGCCGCGTCCAAGCACGGGCAGCCCGTCTCGATCCCGCACGACCTGGTGGTGCGGCGCGAGCTGCGGATCATCGGGCTGCGCGGGCACGACGTCCGCTCGGTCGGCCCGGCCATCGACCTGATCCGCTCCGGCCGGCACCGGCTCGACCTGCTGGCCACCCACCGCTTCCCGCTGGCCGGCACGGCCGACGCGCTGACCATGGCCGGCGAACGCACCGACCCCACGGCTATCCATGTGAGCGTGCTCCCGTCCTACCCGTCGGAGGCAACCTCACGATCGAGAGCTGGCTGAGTTGCCGGACCTGAGCGTGCTGCCGTTCCACCTGCCGGAGGCATTGCGGTGACCGACGAGTTGGCTGAGCATCGGGAGACGATCGCGGCGGGGTGCCGGGTGTTGGCGGCCGAGGGGGTGGTGACCGGGACCTTGGGGCACATCAGCGCGCGGGTCGGTGACCGGATGCTGATCCGGTGCCGCGGGCGGGGCGACCGCGGGCTGCGGTTCGCCGAAGCCGACGAGGTGCGGCTGGTCGACTTCGACGGCCGCGGGGACGACCCGGCCGCCGGCTACAACGTGCCGAACGAGCTGCCGATCCACGGCGAGTTGTACCGGGCCCGCCCGGCCGTCCGGGCGGTGGTGCACGCGCACCCGCCGGCGCTGTTGGTGGCCGGGCTGGCCGGGTTGCCGCTGCGGCCGGTGTTCGGCGCGTATAACATCCCGGCGGCCCGACTGGCGGTTGATGGGATCCCGGTCTGGCCACGGTCGGCTCTGGTCCGGCGGCCAGAGCTGGCACATCAGATGATCGCGGCGATGGGTGACCGGCCGGTGTGCGTACTGCGTGGGCACGGCGTGACGGTGGTCGGCGACTCGGTCGAGCAGGCCGTGATCCGCACCCTCGACCTGGATGTGTTGGCCCGGGTGACGCTGGAACTGGCCCGCCTGGGCAGCCTGGCCGAGGTGCCCGAGCTGTCCGCCGAGGACATCGCCGAGCTTCCCGACCTCGGCGCCAGCTTCAACGACGCCACGGCCTGGCGGCACTACGTGGCGAAGACCGACGAGGGCACGAAGAGCAACGGGACCTTCGGCCCTGGTGTCATGGGGAAGTAACTGAGCGGACATCTTGAAATGGTCATACCTTTGGACCATACTGCTCTTCATCCGCTCGCCTGATCCCTCCCGACCAACCCCGCGAAAGAGGAGTGGCTGTGCGTAAGGACTATTTGCCCGGCGTCCTGGCTCCGAGCACCAAGAGCGAGTCTGAACTCGCCGCGCGCGACGAGTTCAACCGGCAGCACCCGCCGATCACCGGCCTCAGCGTGCCGCACGACCTGCGCAAGATGGAGCTGCCGGAGCGGCCCTGGCGGAACAACCGCGGGCACTGGTTCGACCTGGCCGACTACGAGGTCCTCTCCGCGCACCTGGCCGAGCTGAAGCCGGGCGACGCCTCGGTGCGGCACCGGCACACCACCGAGGCCTACCTCTACGTGGTCAAGGGCTACGGCTACTCGGTGCTGAACTACGAGGGCGAAGCCGAGCAGGTCGTCGAGTGGTCGGAGGGGACGCTGTTCGCGCCGCCGCGCTGGGCCTGGCACCAGCACTTCAACCTGGACGGCGACGACACCGCCCGGTACCTGGCGATCCAGGACACCGGGCTGCTGCGGACGATGCGGCTGCACCAGATCGAGCGGCACCCGGTGCAGTTGTCGGTGGAGCAGGGCCGGCAGTTGCTCGACGCCGCGCTCGGGGCAAGGGCCGATGCCGCCGCCGGCCATCCTGCCGGGTCGACCGAAGTGCTGGGCTGACCGGCAGCGACGGCGACAGGAGAACGAACGCGATGAAGCGCACACGTTCGATCGCGACCGGCGCGCTGGCCCTGCTGGCCCTTTCCGGCTGCGGCGGCTCGGTCACCACGGCCAACCCGGGCGGCGGTCCGGCCGACAACACGGCCGGCGGCGTCTACAGCACGCTGAACGGGCTGCCGGGCGGTGAGCAGCGGGCCGAGGCGCTCAAGCGGGCCAAGGCCGAGGGTGGCACGCTCAGCCTCTACACCTCGCTGACCGCCGACGTGGCCGACGCGGTGACCAAGGCATTCACCGAGCAGACCGGGGTCCCGGTCACTGTCTTCCGGGGCAATTCGGAGACCGTGCTGCAGCGGGTGCTGCAGGAGGGCAGCGCCCACCGGCCGGGCGCCGACGTGGTCGAGACGAACTTCCTGGAGATGCAGACGCTCGGCGACCAGGGGGCGCTGGGCGACTTCGGCGGGGTCAGCCGGGCCGGCCTGCCGCTGCCGGCGAAGTTCGCCCGGTGGACGGCCACCCGGTTCAACCTGATGCTGCCGGCCTGGAACACGAAGCTGATCCCGGCCGGCGAGGAGCCGCGCAGCTGGGAGGACCTGGCCGAGCCGCGGTTCAAAGGCAAGCTCACGCTCGAGGTGTCCGACAGCGACTGGTACGAGAACCTCACCAGCTACTGGCTCGGCCACGGCCGGACCCAGGCCGAGGTGGACGCGTTGTGGAAGGCGATCGTGGGCAACGCCAAGGTCGCCAAGGGGCACACCGTGATGATGGGGCTGCTCGGCGCCGGCCAGACGCCGATGGACGCGATGAACTACAGCTACATCACCGAGCGGGCCAAGCAGCAGGGCGCTCCGGTCTCGTACCGCAGTGCCGACGGCATCGCGCACGTGCCGGCGTTCCCGCGGCCGAACGGTGTCGGCATGCTGTCCGCCGCCAAGCACCCCGCGGCGGCCTGGCTGTTCTACGACTGGATGCTCACCGACGGCCAGAAGGTGCTCGTCCAGCAACACCTCACGCCGGCGTCGAAGGTGACCGGCGACACGTCACTGGATGGCATCACGTTGCTCGGGTACGACGTGGCCGGCCTGACCAAGGACATCCAGACCTGGGACAAGCGCTACGACGCGCTGCTGCGCGGGGTGCCGCAGCAGAAGTAGCCGGCCAGCCCGCTCCCGGACCCGGGGGCCCCGCCCGGGGCTCCCGGACCCCGGGCCTGCCCCGACCCGAGCGAAGGAGGCGCGTGTGACAGTAGCCCCCGCCCCGCGCGGATCGTTGCGCGCCGGCTGGCCGGCCGCCGGACGGCTGCGGGCCTGGGCCACGCCGCGCACGCTGGTGGTCGGCGGCTGTGTGGTGATCATCGGCTACCTGGCCGTGGTGCCGCTGTTCTACCTGCTGCACGACACGTTCACCGGGCCGGGCGGCTTCACCACCGACGCGTTCGCCCGCGCCTACGGCGGCAACACCCAGGCCGGCGAGATGATGCGCAACTCGCTGGAGTTCGCGGTCGGCTCGGCGGCGCTGGCGCTGGTGGTCGGCACCGGGCTGGCCTACCTGCAGGTGCGCACCGACGCGCCGTTCAAGGGGCTGTTCTTCGCCGCCTCGCTGGTGCCGCTGATCATTCCGGCCATCCTCTACACCGCGGCCTGGATCTTCCTGGCCGACCCGGACATCGGCCTGCTCAACAACAGCCTGTTCAAGCCGATCTTCGGGCACGGGCTAATCGACGTGTTCAGCATCCCCGGGATGATCTGGGTGCAGGGGCTGCACCTGGCGCCGATCGCGTTCCTGCTGATGGTGGCGGCGTTCCGGGCGATGGACCCGTCGCTGGAGGAGTCCGGGCTGATGAGCGGGGCGTCCCGGGTCCAGGTGCTGCGCCGGATCACCGTGCCGCTGCTGCGCCCGGCGCTGATCTCGGCGGCGCTGCTGATGTTCGTGCAGTCGCTGGAGAGCTTCGAGGTGCCGGGCCTGCTCGGCCTGCAGAACGGCACGTACGTGTTCACCAGCCGGATCTACTTCGTGCTGCGGACCTACCCGATCGACTTCGGCGCGGCCGGTGCGTACGCGCTGGGGCTGCTGGCGATCGCCGCGGCCGGGGTGCTGCTGTCGGCCTGGCTGTCGCGCAACCGGCGGGCGTTCCAGACGGTCGGCGGCAAGGCGTTCCGGCCCCGCCCGGTCGACCTCGGCCGGGCCCGGCCCTGGGTCGGCGGGCTGACCATCATCTACTTCATCGGCACCGTGGTGCTGCCGCTGCTGGTGCTGGTCTACGCCTCGCTGCTGAAGTTCTACACCGCGCCGTCGGTGCAGGCGGTGAAGACGATGAGCTTCGACAACTACCGGCAGGTGTTCCACACCCCGATCGCGATGACCGCGCTGAAGAACTCGGTGCTGCTGGGGGTTTCGGCCGCGACGATCGTGATGCTGCTGACCACGATCGCGTCCTGGATCGTGGTGCGGACCAACGCGCCCGGCCGGCGGCTGCTCGACCTGCTGGCGTTCACCCCGCTGGTGGTGCCCGGCCTGGTGCTCGGTCTCGCACTGTCCTTTGTGTACCTGCGCACCCCGCTGCCGATCTACGGCACGCTGCTGATCCTGCTCATCTCCTACGTGACCCGCTACCTGCCGTACGGGATGCGGTACGCGGGCTCGGCGATGGGGCAGCTGTCGGCGGAGCTGGAGGAGTCGGCGCTGGTCTGCGGCGCGTCCTGGGGTACCACGTTCCGGCGGATCCTGGTGCCGCTGGCCTCCAGCGGCATCCTGGCCGGCTGGATCTACGTGCTGGTGGTCTCGTTCCGCGAGCTGTCCAGCACGATCCTGCTCTACAGCCCGGGCCGCGAGGTGCTCTCGGTGCTGATCTGGGAGCAGTACGAGAACGGCCAGTTCACCGTGCTGGCCGCGGTCGGTGTGCTGATGGTGGCGATCCTGGTGACGCTGGTCCTCGTGGCGTACCGCTTCGGGGCCCGGATCGGAGTGAACACCGATGACTGATCCGATGTCGTCCACAGTGGACACCGCAGCGCTGGACCACCCGGACCGGCCGGCCGGGAACGCGATGCTGGCGGTCAGTGGGCTGTGCAAGACGTACAGCGGGGAGAAGCAGCGGCGCCGCCGGGCCGCCGGGCTGTCCGCCGTGGCCGCGGTGGACGAGGTCAGCTTCGAGGTCGCGCCGGGGGAGTTGTTCACCCTGCTCGGGCCGTCCGGGTGCGGGAAGACGACGACGCTGCGGTCGGTGGCCGGGCTGGAACGGCCGGACGGTGGCACCATCTCGGTCGGCGGCCGGGTGCTCTACGACGCCGGGCGCCGGGTGAACGTGCCGGCGAACCGTCGCCGGCTGGGCATGGTCTTCCAGTCGTACGCGATCTGGCCGCACCTGTCGGTGTTCGCGAACGTGGCGTTCCCGCTGCAGGTGCTGCCGCGCCGGGAGCGCCCGGGCAAGCAGGGGATCGAGCAGCGGGTGGGCCGGGTGCTGGAGGCCACCGAGCTGGGCCACCTGGCCGACCGGCCGGCCACGAAGCTGTCCGGCGGGCAGCAGCAGCGGCTCGCGCTGGCCCGCGCGCTGGTGGTGGAACCCAAGCTGGTGCTGCTGGACGAGCCACTGTCCAATCTGGACGCGAAGCTGCGCGAGTCGATGCGGTTCGAGCTGAAGCGGCTGCAGCGCGAGCTCGGCCTGACCGCGGTGTACGTGACCCACGACCAGTCCGAGGCGCTGGCCATGTCCAGCCGGATCGCGGTCATGCAGGCCGGCCGGATCGTCCAGGTGGGCAAGCCGCGGGACGTGTACGAGCATCCCAACTGCGCGTTCGTGGCCGACTTCATCGGCATCACGAACTTCATCGCCGGCACGGTGGCCGCGATCGACGGCGACCGCTGCCGGGTGCAGACGGTGGACGGCGACCTCTGGGTGGCCGGCGGCCCGCCGGTAGCTGTCGGTGCGACCGTCACCCTGTCGATCCGGCCGGAAGCGATCAGCCTGCGCACCAGCCCGGCCGGCGGTTCAGCCGGCGGTGCCGGCACCGGCTCGGCGGGCGGGACGGCGCCGAACCGGTTGCGCGGCACGGTGGTGAACCGGGCCTTCCTCGGCGACTCGGTCGATCACGTGGTGGCGATCGGCAAGACCGAGCTGCGCAACCGGTCCAACCCGGCGCAGTCCATCGCGCCCGGCACCGAGGTGACCGTGCTGGTCGACCCGGACAAGGTGGCGCTGGTGCCGGAGTGACCGGCCGGGTGGCGCCACAACCCTCTACATAGGACAGGTGGGCAATGGGTGAGGACGGGCGGGTCTTCCTGCGCGGGATCAACTCGCAGACCTACGGGCTGACCGAGTTCCGGGACCGGCAACTGGCCGCGCCCCGGGTGCGGGACGACTCGGTGGTGGTGGACGACGCGCAGGTGGGGCACTCGGGCGACTCGGCGAAATCCCGCACCTGGTGGCGGATCGGCCCCGGCGACGAGCCGTTCCTGACCCAGTCGCTGCAGGTGCACTTCGTCGAACTGCCGCCGCAGTCGTCCAACCACGGGCACGGGCACCAGAACGAGGCCGCGTTCTACATCCTCACCGGCCGCGGCTACGAGATCCACGACGACCAGCGCTACGACTGGGCGCAGGGCGACCTGGTGATCGTGCACACCGACTCGGTGCACCGGCACTTCAACCCGTACGACGAGACCGCGCGCTGCCTGGTGTTCAAGGCGAAGAGCCTGTGGATGTACCTCGGCCTGCTCCAGCAGGGCCGCAGCGGCCCGCTGCCCGACCCGGACGGGTACGGCCCGCGGCAGGACTGGTCGGCGATCTGGACGCCCGGGGTGGCCGACCGCAGGAAGGTGGTGACGCCGGCCGATACCGAGTGGCAGAACACGCCGCTGGGCCGGATCCGGGTGCTGTCCGCGCCGGAGCGGGACGACGTGCGGGTGTTCAGCGTGGACGTGTTCGAGCAGGAGATCCCGGCCGGGTCGCGGTCCGGCAAGCGCTGGCACATGGCCGACGAGGTGCTGTACGTGCTGTCCGGCTCCGGCTACAGCCTGCACTGGCAGGTCGAGGCGGAGATCGCCGAGCGCTACTACGCGCACGTGGCGAACGCCCCGACCCACCACGAGATCACCGCCGGTGACACGCTGTACGTGCCGCACAACACGGTCGCCCAGCACTTCGCCGCGGACGGCACGCCGCTGCGGCTGCTGTCCGGCCAGAACCGGATCTTCAAGCACCTCGGCTACGACACGGTGTCCTACCTGGAGAACGCGCCGGAGTATGACGCGGCGGTCGCGTCCACGGCCGGCTCGCGGTGACCGCGCAGGGGCAGCAGGCGGCCGAGGTCTGGCGGGACCGCGAGTTCGCCACCGGGTGGGCGGCCAGCGACACGTTCGGCGACCTGCTCGCGCTGCCGCGGGCGATCGCCGCCGCACTGGTCGAGCAGGACCGCCCGCAGACCCTGCTGGTGCTGGACATCGGCAGCGGTCCGGGCGCGTTCCTGGCCGCCTTCCTGGACCGGTTCCCGGCCGCGGCCGGGGTCTGGTCGGACGCGTCCGAGGCGATGCTGGAGGTGGCCCGGGATCGGCTGGCCCGCTTCGGCGACCGGGTCAGCTACCGGCTCGGCGACATGACCGACCTGGCCGGTGCCGGGCTGCCGGCCGGCGCCGACGTGCTGCTCACCTCGCGGGCCGCGCACCACCTGGACGCGCCCGGGCTGGCCGCGTTCTACGCCGAGGCGGCCGGGTTGCTGAGCCCGGGCGGCTGGCTGATCAACCTCGACCACACCGGCCCGTCCGACGTCTGGGACGCCCGGTTCCGGGCGATCCGGCCGGCGTTCGCGCCACCGCGGCCGGACGAGCCGAAGCACCACCACAACTACCCGCTGACCAGCATCGCCGACCACCTTCGCGGCCTGGCCGCGGCCGGTATCGAGGACGTGGAGATCGCCTGGAAGGCCTTCTACACCTGCCTCTTCACCGGCCGCCGGGCCGACTGACGGCGGTCTGATCACTGGCCGCCGGGCCGTCTGTGCTGCGGCCGCCGGGTCGATTGACGGCGGGCGACTTCAAGCCCTAAGGTCCAATGGTCAGTCCATTTAGGAGGCGGCGGTGCCCACTCGGACGACGACCCAGACCACGCACTACCACGTGCAGAAGAAGCGCCGGGCCGAGTTCATCGAGCAGTGGCGGCAGCACCGGCAGACCATCGTCCGGCTGGCCGACGTGCCGATGCAGGACACCGCCCGGGGCATCCGCCGCGGCGTCTACGTCGGCGCCGACGGCGACCGGCCGACCCGCTCGATGGACGCCAGCGCGCACGAGATCGACCCGGGCGTGACGTCCTCGCTGCACCGGCACTCCTGGGACGCGATGCTGTTCGTGGTCGCCGGCTGGGGCTGGACCGAGATCGACGGCCAGCGGATCGACTGGGGCCCGGGCGACTCGATGCACCTGCCCGCCTGGGCGTGGCACCGGCACGGCAACTCCGGCGACAGCCTGGCCCGGTTCCTGAGCTTCTCCAGCGAGCCGCTGCTGGAGACGATGGGCCTGGCCGTCCAGGAGGACGCCGGGCGACTGTCGGTCGAGCAGTTGCCGGGGCGGCCGCCGTACACCCAGCCGGTCGACGGGGACGACCCGTACGCCCGCCGGATCCGGCGGCTGGCCCGGGACCAGGACGCGCGCCGCAGCGGTCGGCTGCACACCAGTTGGGCCGACCTGGAACTGCGCAACACCCCGCGCGGCACCCGGACCACGTTCCTGCTGGACCGGGCGATCGGCTACCAGGCGTCCGGGATCACGATGGCGATGTTCGAGCTCGCGCCGGGCGGGGCGCAGTCGATGCACCGGCACCCCGGCGAGGCCTGGCTCTACGTGGTGGACGGCACCGGCCACTCCTACCTCGGCACCGAGCCCGAGGGCGGCGAGTACCACCCGTGGAAAAAGGGTGACCTGATCGTCGTCGACCACTTCCTCTGGCACCAGCACCTGAACACCGACCCGACCGCCACCGCACGGGTGGTCCGGATCCACATGTTCGACTCGCTGCTGGAGACCATGCGGGCGCTGTGCGACCCGCTGGTGCTGTTCGAGGAGCCGCCCGAGCACATCCGGGACGCCCAGGCCGGCGACCCGTCCACAGTGGACTGGCCGGAGCTGACCCGGCCGACCTGGCCCTGACCGGTGGGCATCCTGCCGCCCGGGGTCAGCGGCCTGCACGCGCTGCCGGCCGACCACCACGACGGCCCGTGGGACGCCGTGCTCACCCCGCCCGGCGTGAAGGAGCGGCTGCTGGCCAGCGCGCTGCTGCCGCTGCGGCACGGCCGGCTGCTGGCCGGCACCGCCAGCGCGCCGCACGGGCTGCTGCTGCTCGCCGGGCCGCCCGGCACCGGGAAATCCACGCTGGCGCAGGGCGTCGCCCAGGCCGCCGCCCGGGTGCTGGCCCCGCACGGCGCGACCACGCTGGTCGAGATCGACCCGCACGCGTTCCCGAGCGAACTGCTGGGGGAGAGCCAGCGCGCGGTGGCCCGGCTGTTCGCCGAGACGCTGCCGGAGCTGGCCGCCCGCCGGCCGCACACGATCGTGCTGGTGGACGAGGTGGAGTCGCTGGCGGTGCGCCGGGCCGCCGCCTCGTTCGAGACCAACCCGATCGACGTGCACCGGGCCACCGACGCGGTGCTGGCCGGTCTCGACCTGCTGCGGGCCCGGTGTCCGGCCACCGTGCTGGTCACCACGACGAACTTCCCGGCCGCGGTGGACGAGGCGTTCCTGTCCCGGGCCGACCTGGTGCTCCGGCTCGACCTGCCGGACGAGCCGACCCGGGCCGCGATCATCGCGCACTCGCTGGCCGAGCTCGCCGGCCAGTGGCCGCGGCTGCGCGGGCTGGCCGACGACCCGGCGCTGCACCGGATGCTCGCCTTCCGCTGCGGCCCGCTGGACGGCCGCCGGCTGCGCAAGTCGGTCACCGGCGCGCTGACCCTGCGTCCCGAGCTGGCGCTCGACCCGGCCCGGCTCACCGCGGCCGACCTGCTGGCCGCCTTCGACCAGGCCGGCACCGGGACCCGGCTGGCGGCCGAGCCCATCCCGTCCGGGATCGCCGAGCTGGCACCGCGGCCGGTACCTGAACCACGCCGTGCCGACGAGCTGGCCAGCCGCCGCGAACCCACCGCCCGCCGCACAGCCGAACTGGAGACACAGTGAGCACAGCGGAGCGCCGGGGCGTCTGGACTGAGGCGCTATGACCGGGCAGCCGGTTTCGGTGGCCGGGCCGGGGTCGGTGGACCGTCCGGAGCCCGGCCCGGGCGGTGCCCGGTACGCCAGCGACGTGCTGGTGGACCTGCTGCGGGCGCTGGGCGTGCGGTACCTGCCGATGACGCCGGGCTCCAGCTTCCGCGGGCTGCACGACTCGGTGGTCAACCACGGCGGCAACGCCGACCCGCAGCTGCTGCTCTGCCTGCACGAGGAGATCGCGGTCGCGCTGGCGCACGGCTGGGCCAAGGCGGCCCGCGCGGTCGGGGTCGCGGTCGTGCACGACCTGGTCGGGCTGATGCACGCCACGATGGCCGTCTACGACGCGTACTGCGACCGGGCCCTGGTGCTGGTGCTCGGCGGCAGCGGGCCGGCCGACCCGGCCGCCCGCCGGCCGGTCGACTGGACCCACTCCGCGACCACCCAGGCCCAGCTGGTGCGCGACTACGTCGTCTGGGATGCCGAGCCGCCGACCGCGGCGGCCGCGGTGACCGATGTGCTGCGCGCGTTCCGCCGCGCGGCCGGCCCGCCGGCCGGGCCCGCCTACGTGTCGCTGGACGCGGCCGTGCAGGAGTCCATTGTGGACGATTCGGTGCAGGTGCCGGACCTGGCCGGGTTCGCGCCGGTCCCGCCGCCGGTGCCGGCCCCGGACGCGGTCGCCGCGGCGGCCCGGCTCTGCGCCCGGGCGACCAACCCGGTGCTGGTCGGCGGCCGGCTCGGCTGGGATCCGGCCGCCACCCCGGTGCTGGTCGAACTGGCCGAACTGCTCGGCGCCGGCTACGTCGACGACCGGAACGTGGTCAGCTTCCCGACCGCGCACCCGCTCAACCGCACCGGCGACCCGGCCGCGCTGGCCGGCGCGGACCTGGTGATCGCCGTCGACGTGGCCGACATCGGTGGGCTGCTGCGGGCCCGCGGCCGGTCCCGCAACGGCAGTGGCCCGGGCCCGACGCCCACCGTCATCGACGTCTCGCTCGGCGATCTCGGCCGGCGATCGTGGTCGCACGTCGGCGCCACCCCGATCGGTCGGGCGGCGCACCTGCTGGGCGACCCGCTGGCCGGTGCCCGGGCCCTGCTGGACGCGGTCCGCCCGCTGGTCGACCGGGATGCCGCGGCGGCCCGGGCGGACCGGGTGCGGGCCGCCGGGGCCGACCGGCGGCGCCGGGACGACGCCCGGCTGGCCCGCTGGCACGACCGGCCGATCGCGCCGGCCCGGCTGGTGGCCGAGACCTGGCGGGCCGTGGCCGGCGTGCCGCACCTGCTCTGCGTCCGCAACACCCGTACCTGGCCGACCGGGGTCTGGCAGTTCGACGGCGCCGGCGGCTACCTCGGCGACTCCGGCGGCGGCGGTGTCGGATACGGCCCGGGCGCCCTGGTCGGCGGCGCGCTGGCGGCCCGCGACACCGGCCGGCTCGGCGTCGGCATCCTCGGCGACGGTGACCTGCTGATGGCGCCGAGTGCACTGTGGACGGCGGTGCACCACCGCATCCCCGCGCTGGTCGTGGTGAACGACAACGGCTCGCTCTACAACGACGAGGCGCACCAGGCCGAGATCGCCGCCGACCGCGGCCGGCCGGCGGCCAACCGCGGCATCGGCGTCCGGGTGGCCGACCCGGCCATCGATATCGCCACCCTGGCCCGGGCCTACGGCTGCTGGTCCACCGGGCCGATCACCGACCCGGACGCGCTCGGCCCGGCCCTGGCCGAGGCGGTGGCCGCGGCGACCGCCGGCGCCGTCGCGGTCGTCCACGTCCGGACGGCACCCGAATGACCACCACCACGGGCGACCCGGCCGGATCTGCCGGCCGTGCCGCCGGCACCCGGCCCGACCCGGCCAGACCTGCCGACGGTTCGGTAACGGCGGCGCGAGCGGCCGGCGGTTCGGCTGGAACGGCAGCCGGCCCGGCCGGCGGTTCCGTACCCAGCTACCGGATGGTGATCGGGGGTGCCGAGGTCGAGGCGGCCGGCGGTGGCTGGCTGGAGAGCGTCGACCCGGCCACCGAGGAGGTGATCGGCCGGGTGCCGGCCGGCGGTGCGCCCGACATCGACGCGGCGGTGGCAGCGGCCACCGCGGCCGCCGCGGAGTGGGCCGAGCTCGGCTGGGAGCGCCGGGCCGCGCTGCTGGACCGGCTGGCCACCGCGATCACCGACCGGGCGGACGAACTGGCCCGGCTCGACGTGCTGGACTCCGGCAACCCGATCGCCGGGATGCGCCCGGATGTGACCGGCGCGGTGCGGGAGATCCGCTACTTCGCCGGGCTGGCCGGCGAGACCAAGGGCGTGACCATACCGTCCACTTCGGACACCCTGGCGTTCACCGTGCGCGAGCCGTACGGGGTGGCCGGCCGGATCGTGCCGTTCAACCACCCGTTCAAGTTCGCCGCCGGAAAGGTGGCCGCGCCGCTGGCCGCCGGCAACGCGGTGGTGCTCAAGCCGGGCGAGCAGACCTCGCTGTCCGCGCTGACGCTGGGTCGGCTCGCCGCCGACGTGCTGCCGCCGGGCGTGCTGAACGTGGTGACCGGGACCGGTGCCGACGCGGGCGCGGCGCTGGCCGCGCACCCGGGCGTACCGCGGATCGCGTTCACCGGCTCGGTGCCGACCGGGCAGGCGGTACTGGCCGCGGCGGCGGCCGGGATCAAGCACGTCAGCCTGGAACTCGGCGGCAAGAACCCGATCATCGTGTTCCCGGACGTGGACCCGGTCCGGGCCGCCCGGGCCGCGGTGGCCGGGATGAACCTGGCCCGGTGCAACGGGCAGTCCTGCGGGTCGACGTCGCGGCTGTTCGTGCACGAGGAGATCAGGGCACCCTTCCTGGCGGCGTTGCTGGCCCGGCTGGCCGAGCTGCGGGTCGGCCCGCCGCTGGATCCGGCCACCGACATCGGCCCGCTGGCGTTCGGCGCGCACTACCAGCGGGTGCTGGCGTTCATCGACGGCGCCCGGGCCGACGGTGCCACCGTCGAGTTCGGCGGCGGCCGACCGTCCGGTGTGGACCGTGGCTTCTACGTCGAGCCGACGCTGCTCTCGGTGACCGACGGGATGACGGTGGCCCGCGAGGAGGTGTTCGGCCCGGTCATGTCGGTGCTGCGCTGGCGGGACGTGGACGACGTGATCGCCCGGGCCAACTCCGTCCCGTTCGGACTGACCGCGAACGTCTGGACCAGCGACCTGTCCACCGCGCACCGGGTGGCCCGGGCCGTGCAGGCCGGCTACGTCTACGTGAACGGCACCGGGCGCAAGCCGGCCGGCACGCCGTTCGGTGGCTGGAAGGCCAGCGGGCTGGGTAAGGAGGGCTCGCTGGACGAGCTGCTCTCGTACACCCGGGAGAAGACGGTCGCGGTCACCCTCTGGTGAGCCAGCGCCGCGGGGAGGACCGGAGATGACCAACTACGCGCCGTACCAGCAGCCGCAGTGGGGCTCGGACCTGATGGTCGATGTGCTGCGCCGGCTGGAGTTGCCGTACGTGGCGCTGAACCCGGGCTCCTCGTTCCGCGGCCTGCACGACTCGCTGGTGAACTACGGCGGCGACGAGATCACGATGATCGAGTGTCCACACGAGAAGGTCGCGGTCGCGCTGGCGCACGGGTACGCGAAGGCCAGCGGCCGGCCGATGGCGGTGCTGCTGCACGACCTGGTCGGCCTGCTGCACGGCACGATGGGCGTCTACTACGCCTACCTGGACCGGGCGCCGGTGCTCGTCCTCGGCGGTTCCGGCCCGGCCGCGCACGACCGGCGCCGGCCCAACATCGACTGGATCCACTCGGCCAACGTGCAGGGCGAGGCGGTCCGCGCGTTCACCAAGTGGGATCACGAGCCGCGCTCGCTCGCCTCGGTGCCGTCGGTGCTGGCCCGGGCGCACCGGGTGGCCACCAGCGAGCCGCGCGGCCCGGTCTACGTGGCCCTGGACGCGGGCCTGCAGGAAGATCCGCTGACCGCGCCGGTGCCGCTGGACGACCTGGCGCGGATGGCCGCGGCGCCGTCCCGGCTGGCCCCGGACCCGGCCGCGCTGCGCGAGCTGGCCGAGCGGCTGTGCGCGGCGCAGCGCCCGGTGCTGGTGCTCGGCTACCCGGGCCGCGACCCGGAGTCGTTCGGCCGGCTGGTCGAACTGGCCGAGCTGGTCGGCGCCGGCGCGGTGGACACCGGCTGGCGGCTGAACTTCCCGAACCGGCACCCGCTGGCCGCGGCCGGCACCCCGGCCCTGGAGGAGGCCGACTGCGTGCTGTTCGTGGACGTCAAGGACCAGGGCAAGGCCACCCAGCGGCTGGACTCGATCAGCCGCACCGTGGTCTCCCGGCTGCGACCCGGCTGCCAGCTGCTCGACCTCGGGTTCGCCGACGTCGGCATCTCGTCCTGGAGCGAGGACTACGCCGAGCTGCTGCCGCTGGATCTCCAGGTCGCCGCCGACACCGCGGTCGCGCTGCCGCAACTGCTGGCCGCCTGCCGGTCCGTCCTGTCCACTGAGGACACCGACCGGGCCGAACGGCGGGCGGCCTGGCGGGACCGGGTCGCCGAGCTGCACGACCTGACCTGGTCCGGCTGGCGCACCG
>Ga0307499_10000029_pt1 | contig 43928 bp, 58 predicted proteins | sample 13_S_MG_FD_201363 | JGI IMG/M metagenome (GOLD analysis project Ga0307499, IMG submission 201363) | Soil microbial communities from Populus trichocarpa stands in riparian zone in the Pacific Northwest, United States - 13_S | ecosystem: Environmental > Terrestrial > Soil > Riparian zone > Trees... | reverse complement strand
TGAGACTGCGTTCTGCTGAGGTTTCGTCCAGCCCGAGGGTACTGTCCATGTACGAGCCACCGATGCCCACGAAGAGACAAAGGATATACCCATACCACCATCTACGGACGTAACCGACGTGTTGATCGTCGTTCCCGCGTTGTTAGCGGTTCGAAGGATCGTGCTGCCACTGACCCAAGGACTTCCTGCAGTAGCACAACCGCGAATACCAAGCAACTGTGCAGCCCGATATGTAGTTCCAGTCCAGGTGAAGTTATACGACCCAGTATCGACGCCTGTAAGACGTTTCCAGAAGATCGTAAGACCACCTTGAGTGGATGCGTTGGTAGTATCTACAGCGAGTTGTGTCCAGGTTCCATCAGGAGGTGTAATTGCAGCTGTGGATTCCTTGTAGACGGCCACAACAGCAATATCGTCTGCTAACGCCGGTCCAGCGACAGCGATTGAAGCATTTGCTGCGTTTCCAGGATTCACCGGGTTTGAATCTAGGAAAGTGACGCTCATGGCGTGTACTCAACCCAGAGCGCGCCCTCGAGAGCCGTCAACTCTGTAGGGTCAGTCGGAAGAGCTGTGCCGGCGGTGACGATCACGACTCGAGCGGAGTTCGGAGTTCCTGCGGGACCCTGAGCACCAGTGGCACCGGTCGCTCCAGTTGCGCCGGTAGCACCAGTAGCACCTTGTGCGCCTGTATCTCCAGGATCTCCTTTAGGGCCCTGGGCTCCGGTAGCACCCGCAGCACCAGTAGCACCAGTAGCACCTGCCGCCCCCGTAGCACCAGCCGCTCCGGTGGCTCCGGCATCTCCTTGGGGCCCTTGAATACCCTGAGGACCTTGAGCACCATCTGCGCCCGTTGACCCAGGTGCACCATCCGCACCTGCGGGTCCGGTATCGCCCGTATCACCTTTAGGACCAGTAGCACCGGTCGCTCCAGTTGCTCCTGTAGGGCCTTGAGGACCGGGAACTCCCTCGATAACCGCTTCTTCAATCGCTGCATCAACGATCGCTTGGATCAGAGCTTCGTCGGCAGCGAGATATGACAACGTAGTCCAGGACTTTACGCCGTCACCGATCTTCAGTTTTCCTGTATCGAGCTCGAATCCGGGTTCGCCGGCGGCCAAAACAGGATTGACGGTTGTCCAGTTGGCCGCCGAGTCCCTACGAAGCTTGAACTTGAAAAATGCCATCAACCCTCCTTATGCTGATCCGCCGTCGAGAACATCGTCGTCATCTTCGGGGTCGCCAGGATCCGGATCCACCCAGTTGGTCTCCTCTTTGTAAGCATTGAGACGCCACTCGAGTTCTTGCTTTTGCTTCTCGAAGGATGCAATCAGATATGACGTGCCCGGAGGGTCGAACAAGAGACGAACGCAGAGGGACACGTAGCTCTTGACCGAATTCAATCGAGGATCGGTTCCGATGAAAGCGTCCCACGTGGCAGCAGCATCCTCGATTGAGAAACCCTGCTCGGGTCCGACACCAAGCTGATTGAGTGTCGAAAAGACACCGTTGATATACAGCACGATGTCAGGATCGAAAGCTTCGTACGCCTCGTCGAGACCGAGATTCTTCTTAGTGCTTGTGAGAATGCTGGTGCTCACGTGAGACACCTCCTTCGTTGGTGTTAGAAGCGACCCTCGTTGAGCCGGCGCTGCAAAGCCTTGACGACCTCAGACTTCGGCGTGGAAATTCGCTCATCCACGGGACTTCCGAGGTACCGCTGCAGAGCTCCGGCGGTCTTGTAGCGCTTGCCGTCCTGTCGGATCCCGTCGCCGTCGACCACGATCCTTGAATCGACGGTCGACTTGAGCCGGCGCTGAACCGCCTTGACCAGCTCGCTCGGCTTGGAGATCACGCCGTCGGGCTTGGTGCCCATGACTTCCTGCCACCGACGGATCGTCTTCGGACCGAGTTCTCCATCGACGACCAGCTGAGCCGGCCCGGGAGAAGGCCGTGGCGGAGGAGCACCAAGCTCCGTCAGGTGCCAGTTGGTGCCGGTGACTTCGTCGGCGTCCTGGGTGAAGTCGTTGTTCACATGCGCGTGCTTGGAGTGATCGTTACTGCCGTTGTACTCACGCGTCACGTAGCCGTCACGCTTGTGCCAGATCCGCTTGTTGTAGATGATGTAGCGAACCCACCACAGTTTGCCCTGTCGGGCGAGAGTGATCCAGTGCTGAATCACCAACTCCATGGTGGTACCGGCGGGGTCTCGGAGGTCCGCGTCGAAATCACGCGCGCGGACCTCGTCCTTGGCGTCACCATCCCGATATTCGGGCGACCCAGTCTTGTCCGGGTTGTGGCTCGAGGCTCCGCCCTGATGCGCGACGTCTCCGATCGAACCATCGCTGGACTTGTCTCGATTCGGGAACCGAGCGTTGAGCTGATCACGACCTTCGTCGAGAGCGGGAACGACAACCCAAGTCATGACGGGTCCGCCTGCTTGATCCGCCAGGCCTCGTCGGCGTTGGGGTCAGTCCACGGGTCCGGAAGTTCCTTGCCGATGTGGTCTTCCGGGTTCTCGTCGAACGGGTGAGCATCGGTCGCCTCGAATTCAGGCTCGAGGAACTCCGGCTCCTTGATTTCTTCGCTCACTTCTTCTCCTTCGTTTACCACAACTTTGTGTCACCTGGTTTTCGATCAACGAGAGGCCGGGGAAGTAGTCGCTCGTCTCCGTAGTGAATAGCGTTGTGGGTCTTGTGAGTGACCGTGATCAGGAACTCAGGGTCAAGAATGCTGGGATCCCCTTCGACAATTTGATCACGAGTCACAGGATTCATGTGGTGAATATAGAGACCGCTATGAATCTCGAATCCGTCCACACCCATGTCACAACCAAGATCTCTGGCAATAACATGGTGGCGAAGATTGCGCCATTCTCTTGATGTGTAGAACTGTTGGTTGATCCATCGATCAAACCCAAAGGTAGCTTCGCCTATCCTACCATTGAGTTCCAGATACTTGTACCGATCCTTGAAGGTTTCGAGTCTTCGCAGATCTGAGTACGACCTAATCAAGGTAATCGTCACCTCGATTAGCTGGTTGATGGCCAGCGTAGAGACGCATAGCATCCAACGCCTTCGTGTAGAGCTCTTCGACTCGTTGCTGCGAAGCGATCTGTTCGGTCTTAGCTCTTGTCATCTCGTTCTCGAGAGCAAGTCGTTCTTGTTCGAGAGTCTCTCGAGATGAGCCAAGCTTCAGGTAGTGAGTAATAACCTGAGCCGATGCTGTTCCATTCGCTAGCTGCTGTTCGGCGAGATCTACGGCCAAAGAAACGAGTTGACGTTCTCGAGCTTCAGGAGTCGTGGCGGGACGACGCTTCTTTGGATCCGAAGTCTCTTTTGCTGGCGCCACGGTGCCTCCTTTCACTCTAGACCGAGAAGAGCGCTCAGGGGGCGAGGATACCGGCGGTGCGCAGCTTCGCGAGGAGGGCGTTCAGGACGGTACGGGTCGCGGCGTGGTCGACACGAAGGGCGTTGAACTCCGCCTCGGTCGGAGACTCGCCGCCGGTGATGGCAGGCTGAGTCAGAGCGGCCACATCGGCCTGAGCCGCGGCCTGGAGAGAGGCGACGTTCGGCGTGTTGTCAGCGTTGTAGAGGTACAGCGGCTTCAGAGCACCAACGTAGTTCGCAGGAGGCGTGACGAGCTGATACGCCTCGACATCCGGGCTGGTACTGGACATTGTTGTACTCCTTCTGATTAGTTCCAACCGGCTTTCGATCGGAAAGTTTCAGGGAAAAATCCCTCCGGGGCTATTTTTAGGAGGGCAGCGATGCAGGAGGGGGGTGGTTTTTGCGAGACCCCTCCCCCCTCCCTTTAAATCCTCCTACACCCACAACGATAAGACTATGCGTCTACTGCGACCTTGCGGTAGATGCCGAGAACATTCTCGGTTACAATCTCATCAATCGCTTCTTCAATAGCAAGACTCTGATCGGCTTCAGACAAATCATCTGAAGTGTTGACGATCCTTGCCAGGAAGCTAGGTGTGTTGTAGCCAGCGGCCCTATCAAACTGATACCACTCATCAAACTGAGTGAAAGGATTGAATGGGTTGTCCACTGTTGTTAGCATGTGTTCTGCCATGTGTCCTCCTTACTCAGCTATGCTGGTCTTCAGAGTGGTCAGTGATACACCAAGGGCCTCAGCTACTTCTGCCTGGGTGTAGCCTGATCTAAGCATGGCTTCTGCTCTGTTCTTCTTAGCAGAAGTCATAGTCAACCGAGTCTTTGGTGTTGCAAGATGCTTAACTACGTCAAGATCTGAGTTGTTCAGAATCTGACTGAGTTTGTTACTACTGATTGCCCCTGCCTGGATGGCTGCCCACTCGGCACTTGTAATCTCGATGCGTTGTTTAGAGGCGCCGGTTCTGATGCGGGCCTCGGTCAATGCCAAACCTTTGATCTTCTTAAGTTCAGAAGCTTCCATGTTAGGGTTGGCTTGCCGCTTTTGGGAGACTATGGCGTTTGCTACGAGCTGGGCGTTTCTTTCTAAGGGTGCGTTTCTAAGGGCGAGGTTCAACTTGGCGTTGAGGGAGGCCACTTCATTTGAGTAGGCGGTCTTTGCAGAAGGTGACCATGTGGCGTCCTTTGTGTTGACCATGGTCTTACGTGCTTCATTGGCCAGGTTCTTCAACTTGTTAGAGTGATCAGCGTACACCTTCTCTATGGGGGTACCAGAAGAGAGGGTGCCTGCATCATCAGTCTCAGCTAGCTTAGTAGACCTGACTGTCTTAAAGACTGTCTTCCCATTAGCATCAACAAAGCTTTCGCCTGTGTTGACAAAGACTTTCTTTCCAGTAAGGGGGTCAATCGCTCCACCTTCTCGAGCAGACCGAGCCTTCCTATCTAGAACGTCAGTCCTTGAAGTGGCCCTAGAGATCAGAGTCTTAGCTCCACCTTGCTTCCTACCTTGGTACTTCTCCATCAACTGAGAGATGCCATTGTCGACGGCCGACTGCTTGTAGTTCAGGTTGTGCTTCTCTGCATCGATGACAACCATGGAGTGCCGAACTGCTCGAGCAAGCTCGGCTGCGTTAGCTCCTTGAATCGTCATGTCTGTGATGAGATTAGAAACCAACCCCATCTGAGTACCCTTGGTACGAGCACTCATCTTAGGCATTCCGTCGTAAGCGGGATAGCTAGCTTTGGGATCGAATCCCTTCAGACCAGCCAGAGCAGGAGCAGTCTTTACCTGTCCTTTATCGTTCGGGATGACAAGAACTGTGTCGCCGTCGAAGTCGGCTCCGGACAGACGCTCTGCTACCTTGCTGTGGATACCGACGGCATCCTTGGCATTACCCAGAATCTTACGTGCTTCTGGATGACGATTGTTCACTGTGAGTTCAGGGATCTCGAAGATGCCACCATGAGGATAGCGAACTAGTGCTACTCGTTCGCCGTTCTTGTAGTTGGGAGCATAGATCTCAGTATCCTTCATCGAGTTGATGGGGAGGATCACATGAGACATCTGTCGAGGGAGTGCAGCTGCCTTCAAGTGCACAGCTGAGGAGTCAGCACTATCGGCGAATCCCTCGAGTAGCTTCTTCTTGACCGTCGGATTGGTCAAGGCCATGATCTCGTCTAGCTCTGCCTTCTTACGTTCAAACGTCATGTTCAACTGAGTCTTAGCAAGATTGTGATTCTGCTTAGACAGAAACTGAGAAGAAAGGTTTCGGGACCATGTGTCCCAGTCTCCTTCTTCGTTAACCACGTTCATGACTGAGGTAAGTTTAGTAACGTGTCCCTTTTCGTTACGCTCACCCAGCTGACGAACGACCGCTCCGAAGGGACTGTCTGGATCATCAGTCATCTTCTTCATGGCATCTAGCTTGTTGCCTGTGTTGCTCTTGTTTGTGTTGAACATGAGATCCACCCCTACAGGCAGATCATCTTTGTACATCGCCATACCCTTGAGATAGTGCGTACCGTCAACAGCGATACGAACCTGAGCATAGCGTGCACCACCAAGAGATAGATCACCCTTACCTGGTCGCACATAGATCACGCCGTCAGCATCGGCGCCACCTTGCTCAGCGTATCGAACTGCAACACGCTTAGAGGCGATGGACAAAGGTGGAAGAATTCCAGACCAGGATCGACCACCATCGTCGGAGTAACCAGAGATCTGGCGGATCTTGTCTTTGTTGGATGCGATGTCTCGATACGTAGTACCAGGAGGGGCAAGAACCTTGACCAGAGTCTTGTTGTTGGTGCCCAGTTGATCTACCTGGATCGTGTGGACTGCGTACCCTTGTTCACGTAGAAGCGCGACCGCCACCGCAAGCTTCGTACTACTGATACCGATGTGGTGTTCCACTCCAGTACCGATGTCGATGAAGCCCTTCTCCGCCACCTGATCTTTGAGCATGTTCGACGTAGTCGTAAGAACGTCAGCTTTGTCCTTTTGGCCCGGAGCAAGGAGAGCTCGAACCGAAGATTCATTGATGCCCATACGTTGACCGATGGCCAGATTCGAATAGCCCTTGTCCTTGAGACGTTGGGCCATAGCGATGTCGGCTTGCTTCTGCTCATTCTTGGCGATGGACTTGGCAGCCCGAAGCTGAGTAGTTGTGAACGGATGTTCTGGAGTGCTGAAAGCTTTGCAGATCTCAGCTTCACTCATTCCCTGCTTCCGAAGGTTCTCGACAGTGTCAAGGAATGTCTTGTTGCGCTCAGCCTGAGTCTCGCCTGAACCCCATGGATAACGCCCCGACTTCCGGAGAATCCCATAGTGAGCAAGATAGACAGACTCATCAATGATCACAGGGCCTCCATCCTTAGTGCGTTGATCCGCTTGTCGAGGGTGATGATCTTGTCCATGATGTGGAAGATGTCGTCGACGTCAGGGATGAGAACCTGGACCTTGTCGCCTTGGTAGATCCTGAGTTCGATCTCGATGTCCATAGGACGGAAGCGGTACTCGAGACAGAACAAAGCAGCATAGATCTTGAGCTGCTCCATGGAGGGGCGAGACACGCCGTTTTTCAGATCATGGATGCGAAGCTTGTTCCTCTTGAATCCACAGGTATCCGCAGTCCCGAAGCAGTTGTCCGAATAGTACAGGATCTGCTCCGACGTCATCCGATACCCGATTGCATCGTTGACGTAGAGGTTCAGAGTCTTCTCGATCTCGGGAAGCTTAACACCAAGACGGATCAGCTGATGTGCCAGAGCGTGGAGCTCTGTGCCGCGCTGCGCAGCCACACTAGCGAAGAAGACACGCTGCATCTTGTCTTCGTCGTAGTTCACCCAGTGGTAGTTACTCGGGCTGAGCAAAGCGTGTTTGTTCGCTACCTGCTGAGGCGAATACTTGTTGAAGTCCACTAAAAACTTCTTCCTCATTTGAAGGGTAGATGAAGGCCGCGAAGGACATCACGTTGAGCAGGTTGACATAGTGCCGTTGATTCGGCTGCTCTGTCGCGTCCTTCGAGATCTTCACTTCAAGCATTGCCCACTTGTCCCTGAAGAGGATCAACAGATCTGGCACTCCCTGCATGTAGCTCGAGTCATTCTTCAGAATGAAACAGCCAGGGAACTCACGCCGAGCTCTCACGATCAAATGAGATTGGTATGTGCTTTCTCGCATCGATCCTCCTTCCAAAACTGAGAGGCGTATTCTACTCCTTCTATTATAACCTGCGAATAGAAAGCGAGGTATTACTCTTTATCGTAACAAACGGAACAGTTGTCCGTTTGGGAAGACTCCTCTCTGGTTCACAAGATCTTGGACGATGTCTCGCTCGAGTAATCCATACCTACGGATGACTGGGCGAGAACCTTCAAAGATCTCTCCAGTGTCGATCTCCTCGAGGGGATCATCGATAAGATACCTATTGTGGTCGAACTGGCGATGGTAAGAGAGAGCGAACCACCTAGGACGCCACATCAGGTTCTTGACGAAGATGTGATCACGATTTCCGTTGAGATGGATGGGGGTGTTAAAGATTTCGGTAAAACCGGGGAGAAAGAAATGCGCTACCAATCGGTTGACTTGGAGAGTGACCCGTTCTCTTTGATCCGTGATCAGTGACACCTTTAGGAAACCTTGTTGGTTCTTAGAGAGGCTCATCATTCGATCAGTGTCTTTGTTGTAGACCCGACCGAAACTGCTGACTGAGTACGCCGAACAGCGATGCATTGCTAAATCATGCCATTGCTCCATGAATCACCTCTTGTCATGAATCTGCCAAAAACCAAAAATTTTGCTAAAAACTTTTCTAGATTAACAGAGTTAATACTCATAATAAGAGTATTAACTTTGATTACTAGGGATAGTTTTAGCGTTAGATTTGGCAGATTTGGCAGATTGGGTCCATCAAATGTCCGTTTTGTACACTTCGTCCCAAATCAGTTTCTACAAGGCCATGTCCCTAATGTCCGATTTATACCACCTTGCCCCGATTGGTCACAGGTATGTCCTATTTTGATCCTATTTGTCCCACTCTCGCCCCGAATAGTACCTATTTATCCCTATTTGTCCTGAAATGACCCTCGTTAAAGCTCCTTTTGTTCTTCAGGCATCTCGAGATAGCTTGGTCAATCATCGAATCTGACTTCAAAACATAGTAGTGAAGATCGGTGTACAAAGTGTTCAACCGGTCGATCCGTCCGAAGGCTTGGTGCCAGTTCTTGTACGAGTACGGCAAACTATAGAACAATGTGGTGTCAGTCTCCACACAGTTCCACCCTTCGGCGCCGGCCTGGTACTGCACAAGGTAGATCCACTTCTCACAAATAGGGATTGGCTGATGATTATGGCCATTCCATTCCGCAAAAGAAGCAAGATTCCCCAGCGATCGGAGCAATTCCAGCTCGTAGTCGAAGTTGTAGAAAACAATTATACGGTTGTGTTCCGCCATAAGAGTTTTCACAACATGCAACCTCGACGCATCCGAGTTCACAGTTTTTCGCATCACCGAGAACAATTCGGCCACATCTCGGAGAGGCCGATTCTCGTAGACATTCCATCGTTCTTTCACCACCTTCTCAAAGAGCTCTTTGTCGTAGTCCACCGCTACATCATGTACATGCCGTACTGTGTGCGATTGATACGGCATCTCCACCAATAGCTGATTCCGCAGTCTTACAAGTCTTCCGACGTTGACGTATCGATCGACTTTGGGGAATTTGGCGAAGGTATTGTATACGACATGTTCCCGCTTGAATTCCGTGCGGTTCTTGTAGAATCCGTTGGCCACGAATACAGGAATGTAATCCAACCAGGTGTCTCCGGGGGTAGCGGAGAGTAGGATCCACCGGTTGGTCTTAGCGATCCGAATGAATACCGAACTCCATTCCCCACTGCCAACCAACCTTTGTTCGTCAAAGATGAAGAAGGCACCTTGAATGTCCCGATACTTTCCGATGTTGTTCCAGGAGTCCACGGTGAGGGCGCCGGCGACCGTGGCATCGAGATGCTTCCCAATCCCGAATTTTGCAAACTCCTTCTCCCAATCGAGAGAATCGCGTTTCTTCGCAGTTGTGATGACATATACATCAGCGTCTGCTTCCTTCTTCATGTAGTACGCAGCTGCAGTTAGAGACTTCCCCGTCCCTACACCACCCCACAAGATCTTGCCATTGTCGAGATCTTCAATGGCTTGTTTCTGGTGGGGGTACAATTCAACTACCACGCGCCTCCCTTCAAGTAAAAACAAGACGCCGTGTTAAGGCGCCCTGCTTTAGAGTTAGATCGTTCGGAAGTCATCTCCAATTTCATCTGCGTACGTCTCGTACACGTCCTCGAGGTGGTGCTTGGTCATCACGCGATAGCGCTGCATCATGGTGGTGTCCGCGACGAAGTAGAAGTCGATGACGGCCTGTTCGGCCAACACGAGCTCTTCTTCGATCCACGGCTTGTCCACCACTGCAGGATATGCAGTGACGATCTTCGGCAGGTTCTCTCGAGTGAACTTGATCGCACGAATGGTCATGGCGGTGTCCTTTCGTAAGGGGTCTCTATTATAGGCCATGTTTCTCGCGCGAGTAAAAACATAAGAGAGGTAGGAGCCCCGGATGGACCCCTACCTCTCTTGGAACGGTGGCTCTCGCCGGCCGAGCTCATTCAGTTACACCTGTGTTGACGGCTGTCTGTCCATGAGATCACCTCCCTTCATCGAGCCGTGTTGAAGCTGGTCTTGATCTTCCAGGAGCCGGAGATGTACAGCGTCTTTCGGTTGGCTGGCCCATCTGAGATGTACAACATCCCTTGCTGGGAACCGGTCTTTGAAGGTTTGAACGAGATGTCCAGCACTACCTTGTGGCCGCTGTCGTAACCCACAACATAATGAACCTTCGTGTTCGCCGACGGCTCGTTGTGTTCTCCGTACTCGCCTGTCGTTTTGTCTCGAGCCCCGGTAAAGAGCTCAATCGGCTGGAAACCATCCTCGACGCAGCCGTAGATAGTGACGTAGCGCTTCTGGTCGAGATTCGGCTTGTCCGGAGGGACCTCATTGGGGTCGCACTGCTTGGGCTTACCAGCTGTGGTTTTGGCGGGGGCAGGAAACGGATCGCCCTTGGATGGACCCTCCGGTTCACAAGCCAACCCCGTCAGAAGCGCGAATACTGCCAGGACGATGATGATTGTCTGTCGCATCAGTGGTTCGCCCACGACCAGGCGACGACGAACGCGACAGCCACGACGAAGAGGAACCACCCGACGCCGCGCATCAGGCCCGCATCTCGGTGGCACTCGGAGGGAAATCCCGCATGTCGGTACCACCCGCAGGGAAGCTCTCGCCATCCTGAACCGGCCGGTTCGCGTCGATGTCCCACTCGACCTTCCGGATCTCCAGGTCCCACTCGATCTTCCGGATCTCCAGACCTTGCTCCGGCGTCGGCATGGTGTGCTTCTTGACGAACCATGCCATGTCTCGTGGAGCGTCGATCTTCCGCTTGCTGCCGTCGTCGTAGATCGCGATGAACGAGACCGCGTTGGGGAGGATCTGCAGCTCCGAGACGTACGACCACCGGTTCCACTTGAGCGCGGCGCTCATCTTCCGAGAATCCATAGGCGTCGCCATGTCCTCGCGAAAGTCGGAGGACTCGATCAAGACCTCCATGCCGTTCCGCAGCTTTGTCCCATCGAACAGGAGATCCTCGTCGACGGCGTCCATGACGTAGTACTTTTCGACGAACAGGGCGTCCCAGTACTCTTCGGGCATTTGCTTCTCCCTACTCGAATTTTAGAGGTCCGACACCTCTAGGAAAGAACAGGTCCCCGCAACCCTGTCCTAACCTACAAATGTTGGAACTAGACGAAGCGATCGGGGCACCAGGCCGGAACCAGGTTCTCATCCTCATACACGACCACCGAAACCGGCTCGAAGCTCTCGAGGAACGCCTTCTCCGTGTAGATCTTGTAGCTGGTGCCGACCTGCAGGAGGTAGTCGCCCACGAAGGCCTTGGTCTGGCGGTCGTTCAACGCCCGGATGACCTGGACGCGAATGAAGCGCGCGCCCTTCTTGTTCGGGTTCTTCGACGGGTTGTGCTGAACCTCGCCGCCGCACCACTTGACGACCTCGTCGAAGTTGTTGTCGGTGATCTTGACGACGTCGACAGGGAAGGGCTTACGAACGAACTTCTGGATCTCCAGCATCTAATGCCTCTCTCGGAACAGAATGCCCTTGTTCTGCATGTCGTTGATCGCGTCGAGCGCCTCGGTCTCGGTCATGCCGTGCTGCATGAGGCATACCCGGACCTTGAGAAGGGTGTTATCGTCCGAGAAGAACTGGTCCTTGTCGTCACCCATGGCCAACAAGGGCGTCACAACAGCGTTATCACTGAGCTGATCCGGCTCGTACTGGGTCAACGACAGAGTAGCTGACTGGTTTTCTCGAACCACCGCTCGGAACCCCTCGATCATCTCTTCGAACAGCGAAGTGGTGATGGCCTCCGATATCGCCGTGAGAGAGAAGATGTACTCAGTCACTCCATACTCCTTCGATGGTTCGAGAGTCCTGTTCCGGACCCGCTTCCAGTTCCGGCCGACTGGGTGCTGCGCCGATCTCGGGAACATCGGCGTACTTCAGCTCGAGGAAGTCCTCCTCGACCGTGAGGAACATCGACTGCAGATACGCCTTGACGCCTGACTTTCCGCCGACCGCCCAAGTGTAGGGCCGGATGATCAGGTCGACCTTCTTGATGTCGACGAAGTCGAAAAGCTCGAGCTCCGACTCGGTCAGATGGGTACGACCCTTGGAAGTGATCATGACCAGCTTCGGCGGGCGAAACTTGAAGCCCACCGAGACCTGGACGTAAGGTTTCTCTGGATCGCCCTCCTCTCGAGACCGGAGGGCCTTGATGTTCCAGCCGTCGCGGAGCATGTCCTCAGCGGCGCCCTCGTCGAGGAGAACGCAGAAGTTTCGGTCACCTTCTGCATTGTACTTCCCCTCCTTGCCGGCGAAGTTCCTGAAGACCAGCTGAGCGTCTTCGATGATGAGCGAACCGCTCATTTCGTCTCCTTGATCACGCAAGCTTCGGTGTGAGCCAGAGGCTCTCTGCTTCCGAGATCAATCGGTCCAAGAGACAGAGAGCCTTCAGCCTCCGAGAAACCCAATCGATCAGCCATCTCGTGACTGGTGAAATGGGCTTCCACGGATCCATTCGATTTTACGATTGCGTTACCGACAATGACGCGTTCGCCATCGACGTACACAACCAGAGGAACGATCTTGTTCATCTTAGCCCTTCTTGGGTTTGATTCCCTTGGTGCAGGGCTGAAGGAGATTGTCCATGTGGTGGCACTGGCATGCTCCACAAGTCCAACACCCCCAAGGAACGTCTGAAAAGCTTCGCATGCTGTGACTCTCGTGAATCCGAGGATCCTTCTCAGCCATCAGATGATCTCGTACTTGCGCTCGAACTCCCGGGCCCGCATGACGTCGAACTCGCCGGACAGGGATCGAACTACGTAGTCGCCCTCGCTGGCTCGCTTGACGCCTTCGAGAGTAGGAATGTTCATGGCCACGAATCGCTTCGTCGAGTTGACGGGATCGATCTCCTCGACAATCCTTCCTCCGGACCATACCGAAATGCGCTCCGCAGTATCGACCGAAAGCTGAGCGGCTTCGATCGAGACCGGGATCAACCGGTACCTCTGGGGAAGTGTGGTCATTTCAGCGGCCAGTCTCCGTCGCGCACGCACTGGTTGCCGACCTTCAGGTAGGCGTCGATGTACGCCTCCTTCTTGTCACCGTTGTACGTGACCTCGTAGTACATCTTGTCGGGCAGGGTGGTGCTAACCAGCGCCTTCCAGTTCTGCAGCGTCTTGCTGAACCAGACGACGTAGGTCATGAATTCGACCTTCTCGTCAGTCTTGTCCAGGTGCTCGAGAACGTACGCCGTCACGAGATCCCGCGCCCGCTGCAAGCGGATCATCGCGTCGTCTTCCTGGGCAGCGTTGAACGTTCGGTCCATGGGTCCTCCTTAGTTGATGAACTCCTCGAAGTTACCGAACTTCTCGATGGTCTTGATCGCGGTGTCGGCCAGATCCTCGAAGTACCTCATGTCGATCGCTTCCGTGGGATAAGCCTCGATGATATTCGCCTCAGCCCACAGATAGCCCTTAGTTCCGGCGACTGCGTAAGACTTTCCGTCCTTGACGCGCCAGAGCGTTCCCCCTCCGAAACCCTCTTTCACGGGGACGAATCGTCCGGTGCGGCCGATGAAGCTCATCGACTCCCAATCGGTTTTGTCCTTCGAGTGCACGAAGTCCAAGTACATAGCCCCCTGAGTGACCTGCTTGGTCTCACACATGTCCTCGAACTCGATAGGGGCCTGACGATTGAGGAGCTTCTTGAAGACGTACGGATGCTGGAACTGAGCTCCCACCGCAACCCAATGCGGGGTCAAACAGTCCTCTTCCTTGGCGATGTACACCGCGTCGTTGACAAGGCAGAACTTGTCGTACGTAGCCTCGTGCTCGAACGTGTACCCGTACTTCTCGCCGAACTGATTGACTTCCTCGATGATCTCTGGCGTTGCGTCAGGAATCTTCACCGAGTCAGTCTTGATATGGGCGACCGTGAACCCACGCTCCTGCAGGAAATGCTTCAAATCGATCATGAACAAAGCACCACGCTTGGCGACGATGTTGTCCACGTTACGGACGTCTCTGAAGGCGTTGTCGAACTTCGCCGAGGTCAATCCGTAAACGATGTTGATGACGATCTTGAGAGCATCCGAAAGGCCGCGAAGGTCACTCTCAGTACCGCCAAGATACTTAGCGAGTTTACCTCCAAGGAGATCTTTTGCCTCGTCGTAATGCTTGCCCTTAATTGCCAGGCGGGCAAGTACAAGTTCTTCGAAGGCTCGAGTGTATGGACCAAAGAGGTCGAGTTGGCGTATACTGGTCGGATGCATAGACGCCACGTCCAGAAGCGCCACATTTGAATACATCCCCGGTTCAGCGTATACGTATCCGCCTTCGCCGGTTGTCTCGCCTCGATACGTGCTGACACCACGCTCATATACGTACCCCGGGAATTCTTTGCTGAGATCGGTGTACACGAAGTCTCGCTGGGGATTTTTGTCTCCAGCGAAGATGATCTTGGCAGTGTGCTTCTGGGTCGTGTCGTTGACTGTAAGCCCGCTCAGTTCGGCGAGAATCTGTCGAGCAACGAAGTCCTGCTTCCGAGCCTCGAACGTGGCTTCGGTGGCGAGAACATCATTGACACAGTACTCCTCGACCTTTTTCCAGAGCTTCTTGTCAACCGGCTGGTCCCATGGCAGATCGAGCTCGACGTGGGGGATGCCCAACTCGATTTGGAATTTCTTCAGCCCCTGTTTCTTCGAGCTGAAGTCGTAGATGTCCGTGTAGGAAAGGTTGTAAGCCTCACCAAACATAGACCCTACGTTGCCCTCGATGATCTTCTGCGAAAGCCGGTAGAGCTTCTCGTTGTCGTAACCGAGATACGCCGCGTACATGATGTGGTTATCATAGCGACGGTTATTGAAGCCAATCAGCTTGAGCTTGAACAAGCCCTCGACTTCTTGTGCGCTGGGGTTGATCATGCGCACAACGGTTGGACTGCCTTGGTACTTCCAGCAGATGACGAAGAGGTTGGGGTAAACCTCGATGTCGAAGAAGACCAGCGGGTCATCCTTGGTTGGAGTCGTGTCGTTCGGATCCTTCTGGCCATATGGGAACGGCTCGAGCCCGGCCATGCAGATCTCGTCTGACTTCCACCGCATCTTCTGCACAACCTTGAGGGCCTGCAAAGGCTGATTCGAACTGTTGTTGGCAAACGCCACGATTCGCGATCGCAGATCCGTGACGTCGTAGTTCATCCCCGAGAGATATGCATCCTCGAGGATCTTGTAGATGAAGTCGATCGAGGGCTTGGTCCCCGGATGGATCTCCTTGCGAAGGTTTCTAGCGATGAGTTCCCGGAGCCCCCTCTCGCTCTGGATCGTCGACGCTTCGAGCACCTTCTTCTCCTTGATCGGGAGTCCGCTGTTGATTGTTGCTATCGGTACGTTATTACATCTAGTGAGGCACCGACGGAGCGAGCTGTCTCCAGCGAAGACTTTGACTTCGATTCCGTCAGAGTAATTCGGATGAAGTTCGGATGGATCTCCGGCGTAAATGTAATGGAGATGGACTCCAGCGCCGCTTTTGCTAAGCTCGGCATAAGTGGCTGGCCACTCACTAGCCGCTCCCAGATTTCGTTCAAGAGATTTTCCACCGGTGTCGTCCTTGAGATCGAAATCGATTACGATGTGGTTGTCGGGGAGTTTTACGTAGTGAAGCGTCGATGTGTCGACCTCAGCTAGAGTTGACTTAACGTTAGACCAACGTTGACTGGGTGTCCCATCATCCTTTGCTCCCTGAGCTGGCTGCTCAGCGTACTCCAGATCAAATATCGACGTGGTTTCGTCCATGACCAACGAGAACGCTTGTGCGCTGTCATCGATCGGAGACTTAAACGGATGTGCCGTAAAACCGGAGTAGTAGCTCCTGGCAATAACTCCGTCCACTGTAGTTCGGTCATGAAATTCTTTGAAGTAATTCCGCAGTTCTTCTCTGACCTTGTACTGTGGTAGCGGCCGCTCAATGCCTGTGTCACTGCAGTACTCCTTGTACAGTGCGTAAGCCTGCTTGAGGGTCGTGCCATCTTGCGTCTTGAACACATCGTAGTTCGACTCTATGAAGTTGAAGAAGATATCCGTCTGCAGCATCATCTCGAGGGGTCGATATGTGTTGTAGAAGTTCTTCCCCATCTGTCGATAGATCTCGAGGCAGTGGTGTGCAATCGCACCCAGCTCGAAATCTATCTTCGCCATCAACGTGTGATAGTGATTCGGAGCCAACTTGACGCCAGTCGGATGGACGTCGATCAGACGCCTGATGATGCCCGACTTGGCGTCTGAGATCTTCACTGGCTGGTTGGTACCCATCAACAAGAGCGCATTGGCTTTGCTCGTGTAGCTGGGCTTGTACTTCTCGTTGAACGTCATCTCTTCGTGAGAGATGAGTGAGTTCAACTTGGTGTTGTCCTCGATCTTGGACAAATCCCCATCATGTTGGATCGCAACCAGGGGATTGGATTTGAACACTTCAGTTGCAAAAGAGTTCCCGTTCGAGGCCAGTGCCTTCGCTTCGAACGTTGTCGTATACCCGTCGAACAGTTTCTGGATGATGTTCAGGACAGTTGACTTGCCCGTACCGGCAGGACCGTAGAGGACAAGAAACTTCTGGATCTTCTTGGAATCTCCAGAAATGACTGCACCAATAGCCCATTCGATCTTCGCCCTTTCTTCCGGAGCATAGAGAGTCCCGACGAGTTCGTCCCAGGCGCTGATATCTCCGGAGGATAGGTTATATGGAAGCCGCCGGCTGACGTAGTCCGTCTTCTTGACATTCGTATTTGCGAACGTCAAGGTCTCGTCCAGCTGATGACTGTTATCGCTGATTTGACCAATGAACTTACGGAACTGGTTCCAGCCATTGGTGTTGAAGGAACGCATGTATTTCACGTTCGAGGTCAGGCCGCTTTTTTCAGCGTAATCACGAAGTTCATGGTCCACGAGACGCTGTACATCGTACTCGTCCCTGGACCACAAACCTTGTGATTCATCCCAAATTGCGTAGAATGCCCGACCCCGAACCATTAGATCCTTTGACCGACCAACAACGAAGTCGGGATACACCTCGAAGGATCCACCTTTGGCCTCTCGAGTGGAGACCTGGAAGAAATCCATCTACCCTCCTTTCTTGCTAGTAGTCGCGTTCCAGGAGGTATGCGCTCAGTTGGTACCAGATCTCGACTTGTCGTTGATCTTTTTGAGGGTCCTTGAGCGGGAACAGGCCTCCTGTTCCATCGGGCGAATAGGTCCGCCAGATAACCTGATCTAGGCAGTCATCAACTCTTTTTTTGGGAAGTGGCTTGTTGTCGGTGCATCGGTTCAAGCCGAGGTTCCTGATGAGCTGCCAAAACCAGGTCTGTGGTCGACCTTCCGCTTCGAAGGCCAGACGTCGAGATACACCGATCAGCATCTCGAGCATCGAGCACCCGAACATCGCCCAATCTTTCCCGCCAACATGGATGTTCATGTTGTCGAAGAATTCGATTCTTAGGTCTCGGCCATCCTCTGCTCGGTTATCATCATTGGGCACCACCCAGATGAACTCTTTTTTGTAGAGCGCACGTAGCAGATCCCAGTACGTCTTTGATGGGTTTGTTTCTTCAACCGAACTGACCTGACCGTAGAGCCACGTGAAATATGTCTCATCAAGTGGCTCAGTCATCAGAGTCCCGCGACTTCCTTGGCGTACTCTCCGGTGCTCTGGAGGATCTCGAAGTCACGCTCGAGAACATCGTTCCGAACGTATACGACGTTCTTGTCCCCCGAACGATAACCGAATCGGAGGCAATTCAATCCGACCGTCCTGTCGACGTTCTCGACGACCATGTCCTGTTGGTCCGCGAGAACTTCGTCGCCGGCGTAGTACGTCAGAGTGTCCTGTGTGTACTCCGGCTCGTTCTGCAGGAACTCTTCCTTGCTGATGATGTACGGAGCCTCTTCGGTCCGGTTTCGTACTTCGGACTCCACGTCGACGTCTTGATCCGCTTGCTGGAAGACGTTCGCGATGACCTCCTCCACAGAGGGCTTGTTCACCACGCCAGGGTGGTACTTGTTCACGCCCTGGTAGCTCCGCAAGGCCTCGACGGCTTCGTCTATGATCGGCGCAGGAGCGAAAACGCCGATCAACTTCTCAGCTGCTGCAGCCGGCGTCTCGAACTCGCCCTTTTTGTGTAGGGCGCTGTAGAAGGTCTTGGCCTCGGCGATCTCTCGCTTCGTCATCTCCTCGTACCGCTTCTCGAGCTTCTTCTGCGCGAAGAAATAGCCCGCGGCAGCACCAGCAGCCAACGACACAACGGAAGACACGCCGACGACCACAGCTGGACGGTTCATCATTTTCCGATCTTGTCGTAGATGACGCCGTCCACGTTGAAGTCGAGCCGGATGGCCGCCTCCTGGCCGTTGACGAAGGCCCGGGACCGCTCGCGATTCGCGTTGAAGATCCCGAAGTCGACGAAGTTGTCTCCTTCCTTGCTGATGACCCAGCCGACGACCTGGCCGGCCTGCGTCCGCTCGATCCCCAGCTGGTCGTAGACCTCGTTCAGGAACAGGTGGCCCTTGGAGCGCAACTTGTCGTTCGCGTAGTTCTGCTGCGCCCGCAGGAAGAGCATGTTGTACTCTGGTTCGCGCTGGAAGTCCGGGCAGAGCTCGTCGAAGAACTTGGAGTAGACCGAGTAGCTGTTCGGGTCCAGTTCCTTGATCATCTTGGCAACCGGACCCTCCTTGGTCTCCTCGAGGACCTCGCGCTCGACGGTGCCATAGCGGAACTCACGGTCCTTGTCCTCGCCGTACTCTCCGATGACACGCCGGCGGTACTCGTTCCAGCCCTTCTCGAGGGCCGCGTAGGCCGCTGTAACGCCCGCCAGGCGACGATTGAGGACGACGTGGGATCCGGTGAGGGCCGCGATCGATGCGACACCCACGAGGAATGCAGGGCCGTACAGGCGAGAGATGTTGACGACGGCCTTGGTGTAGATCAGGATCTTGTCCTTCTTGCGGTCGTCCTCGCTGTAGCCCTTCAGCTGCGCCGACTCGATGGTCAGCACGTCCTTCTCGACGCCCTCGAGGACCGCCTCGAGCTTGAGTGTCGCCTTGCTGGCCAAGACCACGGTCGTGACGACACCGATCACGCCGGCGCCGAACAGCAGGACGGGGGAGTGCTTCTGAGCGATGAGTAGCTGACGACCCATCTTGCTTGTGATGACGTTACCGATTGCTTTCAGATTCATCAGAGTTTACCTTCCTCGCGAAACTTCATGACGATGGCCAGGAGTTGTTTAGGTGGCATCTTATCGACTTTCTTCCGCCACGCCTTCGTCGGGAATATCGTCTTGACGAGCTCCCGTAGTGCTTGTTCGTTGAGCATCTCAGTCCAGCTGTTCGGGCTTGGGCAAGTCGAGCAAATATCCGTTACGAGTCCGAACAACGCCGGCGCCGCGGACATCCGTCCAGCCGTACTTCTCATCGGTGAAGTTTCCGGAAACTCCGACGAGTTCATACAGGTCCGAGACGGTCGCTTGCTCGTACCGAGCGATGATGTCGAAGAGTCGACTGATGACCTCTTCGGCTTCCACTCGAGTGGCGAGAATGATCTCGTCAAAGTCATGTGAAGCCCTGGCGCGCCGGCTCACATTTCTAGGTTCTTCTCGCTGTCGCTGTTGGTTGTTCGGGGCGAAGCGGTTGTAGCTGACGTAGCCACTGTGACCACCCGGACGCATGCCCGTTCGACGGCTTGTCGAGCGAGCCTCACCGAATATCATTCGTTCGATGCCCTGGCTGACGGCGTCGGCGATCATGTCTTTCGCAGCCGGCAAGAGAACATCGATCATCACGTAGTTCAGGACGCCTTTTGTATCCCCACCGAAGAAGGTCTCGGCAAATCGCTTACCGAGAGGCTTCTTTCGAGTCATCACCACACCAGTAGTAACTTTCTCGATTTTTTTCGTGGTGTCGGTGTTCTCCTCAGGAGCCGCTTTCGCCTTGTGACTATTGGTCGGGAATTCTTCCACATTTGCCTCGCGATCCAGGGAGAAAAACTAAAAGGCCTTGTTACGGGCCTAGTAGTTTGAGTTGTTACTTCTGGAGTTTTTTCGTGACATTCTCGGTCCACCAGGTAGCGACGGCTTCGACCTTCGCGTCCGTGTACTTCTTCGATGCCTCAGCGACGAGAGCGCCCATCACGTAGCCGCCCGCGGTCATCGACACGAGGTCGATGGTGTTCCGGGGGGTAGCGTTGTTCTGGATGATCTGGCTGACGATCTTGGAAGTACCGGCGCAAACGACGAAACTGACGACGCCTTTGGCGATATCAAGCTTGTTCATGATTAGGGGTCCTTTCGGTAGGGGTCTCATTATGAGGCGTGTTTTTTTCGCGAGAAATGGGCGCATGTTCGGTTGTTCAGGTCATCGGCTGTCGTGAATAAGTCAGCGTCCGGGAAAGAGCCTCGACCCCTCAGAAGGACTCTCGCTGACTCCCATGTCTCACTTTGTGCAGGTGTAAAGTTTAGCGGTAGGAGCGGTTGGAGGTGTTGTTGGCCGTGCGGATGACCACCCAGATCAGCCATAGGCCGCCGGTGAGGATGGTGAGGATGAAGTCGAGCAGCAGGCTTCCGAAGCCATACTGCTTCTGACGACGTCGACGGGACATGGCTGATCCTTTCGTTGTTTCGGACGTGGGACGGGGTGTTTAGCCGTTCTTGTAACGGAGTCGGCGGAACTGTTCGGTAGGCATGTCGAGGAGCTCAGCTCGGCTGTAGTCCTCGACGTACTTGACCTCGGAGGGCTCCGTGACCATCTCCTCGAAGCGCGCCTTGATCCCCAGTGGATCCTCTTCCATCGAGGCCTTACCGAGGGGCTTGAGGTTGAAGACCGGCGCGGCCTCCTTGGGCAGCTCGACCATCACCGTCTTGTTCTCGACGAGTGCGGCCGGCAGGATGCCCTTGACGAACTCGACCATCTTGTCGGCCTGGAAGAGCTCGAGGAACAACTCCACGTAGGCCTCGGACTGAGCGAAGGCATTGCGGATCTCGTCCGACTTGACGAAGCGCCGACCGTCCTCGTGACGTTGACCGACCGCCATGAGGAGGATGTCCTCGTAGGCCTTCAGGATCGCTGACCGGTCATCGGCCGCGATGATGATCTTGAGGTACTCCTCGAGACCGTGCTTGTGGGTCAGCTCCATCCGGGCGAGCTCGGCCTTGTTGATGTTGAAGTAGAACGTCTCCGTGAGCTCGTTTCCGTCGAGATCATGGAACGTGATGTCCTTTTTGAGCATTTTGTACCTTTCGGGGGAGAAGCTAAAAGGAGAAGCTCTGTGTGGTTAACAGAGCTTCAGCCTTAGAGGTCTTTAAGCGTTTTTGCGGTTGCTACCAGGAACGTAGGCAACGGTCTCGGGCTCCACCGTGGTCTCGACGGCCGGCTCGGAACGCGACTTCCTCCACTTGATGACCGCGACGACGGATCCGACGACGACAATGCCGGCGGCGAATCCAATCACGGTGTACTTGTTGACGGGTGCGTTCGAGGAGGCGTCGGTGACGGCGATCTCGAGTTCGTTGGTTTCCATTTTGGTGGTCCTTTCATTTAAAGGGGTCTCATTATGAGCTGTGTAGATCTTGCGATCAGCTCAAGCGATTGTAGTCCCGAACTGGTGCCACCGCAAACGTGATCGTCATGCAGGGTCGACCGTTCTCGGCCATCGTCGCCGAGAACTTCAGATCGAGCTGTTTGTCAACGTTCCAACCGACCTCATCTGAGACACCCGTCTTGGTGAGGCCGATCAGATAGTAGAAGTCACTCAACGATGCGTACATATCGTTGAGGACCATGCCGTTGATGTCGTTCTGAGCCTTCCGGATCGTTTCCATGTCGCTGTGGAAATATCGTCCGGAGTACATGTCGTGGCAGAGAACATCCCCGCCGCCCATTATGACCACTTCTCGAGACGGGGGGTTGTTCGTCACCCGGTCCTGAGCGATCTCGTCGCGGACGGCTTGTTCCTTGCGTTCGCCGATCTTCTCGACGACCTTTGCCTTGTACTCATCGAAGGCCTTCTCGGAAATGGCGACCATCGCAGCCATGGCGGCAGCTCGACGGGTCCCAATCCTATTGGCCATGATGATACAGGCGATCGTGGTACATCCCATAGCGGCAGCTGGGACGTAGAGCTTCCAGGTGGAGCGCACGACCTCTTTGGTCGTCATTTCTCGACCTAGACGATCTTGCTCCTCGTAGAAGATCTTGTAGGAGGCCTGGAAGGAAGCTTTGCTGGCCAGATATGCTGTGGCAATCGTTCCGGTGACTCCGATGGCGGTCAGAATCGCAGGAGAATTGTCTGCAGCAAATTTGGTTACTCGTGCGACGAGTCCGCTAAAGTTCACCGATTTCCCTTCGAAGCTTAGCGAGGAACTGTTCGTTCCCCTTGATCTGTTCTAACCGCCGGTGGACTCGCTTTCTCACGGTTTGGTTGGCGAGCTCTCTTTTGAGCATCTCCACTCGAGCCTTGTGGATCCTCCGTACCCGACGCCAGTATCGAATTTCGATGATGACGACATAAAGCGTGAAGAGGATCAACACAGCGAGCATGAAGACGCCGAGTGCAATTCCGACGGCCATGAGTGCTACGAAGATGAGTTCGCCCATCACATGCTCCAAAGAGGTTTGGCTCGAGAGACGATCATGACGGACTGACCTTGGCTCTTCTTTCGTTCGCGGTAGGCCTCGACAAGATACACCATGTAGGTGTCGTCGTCGCTCCGCCGGCGTCGGTGATGATTTCGCTCCTTTTCTCTCTGCTCCTCGAGAACCTCCATGATGATCGCTGGCGCGACCCAGAAGAAGAGAGCGACGATCAAGCAGAACACGAGCACCTTGAAGAGCAGAACAACGAAGTTGAGGAACTCAAGCATGACACGCACCTTTCGATCGAGAGGAGCAAAAATGAAAACCTAAAACCCTTGTGGGGTCTTCGGTTTGATGATCTAGTAGGGATCAGGCTTCGATGATGTCAACAATCTTCTTGGCGATCAGCTGCGTTGCGACCACGACCGCGATGTTGGCGGTGATGATGGCAGCGAGCTTGACGGCCGGCTTGTTGGCAAGGTTCTTCAGCATGGCTTCTCCTTGGTAGGGGTCTCATTAAGAGCCATGTAAATTCTGCGACAAAAATAAGAGTAGTTGCCTCGATGCAACTAATGTTTCCAATCTCTCATTATAAGCCGTGTGATTTCTGCGAATTTTCCACCCGGGGATTTTTTCAGAACGAAAACCTAAAACCCTTGTAAGGGCCTAGGCTTTGATTTCTACTTGTTACTTGCTTCTGCAGCGGAAACGATGATTCGGGCAACGGCTGAAAAGGCGGCCACAGCGACGAAGGTCACTCCGAGAACGATTGCGGTGTGCTTCACAAAGTCCTTAGCGATTTCATTCATTCGCTCGGGATCCATGTAAGCAGGCATCTCGTGTTCGGTGGTGTTTTTGGCGGGGTCGGCTTCAACCATTTTGATTTGAATCGCACGCTTCTTGAACATAGTAAGTCCTTTCGTAGGGGTCTCATTATAAGACGAGTAAACCCTGCGAAAGCAAAAGCCCTTGTGGAGGGCTCTGCTCTGAGATCAATCTTTGGGAATAAGTAGGGCTCCATCTCGGTGGAAGAACTCTAGCATCATGTCGCCTTGCGGGGTCCAGTGTGCTTCTTTCAGAATATAAGTGGTCTTCGTGTAGTAAACTACAGTCACAACAACTCCAATTCCTAGGCCAACAACTGCTCCTAGAGCAACATTTTTAGCGTTCTTCCAATTGATGTTTTTCATAATTAGGTCCTTTCGTAGGGGTCTCATTAAGAGCCATGTAAATTCTGCGAAGGGCCAAAAAATAGAAGACGTGTAATTGCTACACGCCTCCTACTTCGATTTCCTGGATCGGTTCAGTGCTTACTTGGACTTCAGTATGAAGCCGAGGGCTTTTGAGGTTACAACGTTTGCACGTTCGTAGCCGATGATCAACAGGATTCCGACGATGTTCGCGGCGACGATCGCCAGCGTGTCGGGGCTCACACGACGGGATTTCTCAAATTCCTTCACCTTGAGTTCGTGCTCGTAGGCTTTGTGCATCGTTTCGGCATTGGATGCCAATTGGACGCGGTCTTCCTCGAGCTTCTTCAAGTAGAAGTCGTTTTCGATCTCCTGCATCTTGTAGAGCTTGACTAGCTGATCGACCATTTTCTTGTACTCGTCGGAATCACTGCGCTCACCGGCCATTTCGGACAATACTCCGTTGATGGCCTCTTCAAGTCCCGACAATTCTGAGGGGTCATTGGTTCGCATGTGATTCCTTTCGTAGGGGTCTCATTATACGACGTGTATAATGCGCGACCTGTCCTACTAGGGAATTCGAGGGGTAATCTTGAAGTTGGCTTCCTTTTTCTGGTCGAGGCTGTCAACGTCGGAGTTGAGGATCAAGGAGAACATCTTCTTCCCGCCCTCGTCGTCAACCTCAATGACTCCGTCGTACTGAGCTCCACTGTTCTGATACCACTTGGTACTGAGGCTCAGCAGAACCCCCAAAAATGCATCGAGAACAGTGATCGTCCCGACGATTTCAGTGGCGTGTGGGAGATGCCAGATCTGACTCAGCGAGAAGTACGCTGAAGCAGCCGCTGGTAAGAAGATCTGGGCGATGAATTTCATCAGGTTGTACGACCGATCCGTCAGGAACGGCAATTTCGGCGCCTCGGGGATAGTCATTACGCCACTCCTTGATTTCTTTGAATTGGGACGATCTCGGCGTATCTCCCGTGGGACCGCAGGGGGAGCTGAGACACATCCGCCATGACACGCTCAGCTACTCCGTTACCACCGATAGCCTTGTAGGGCTCAAACAAGTACTTTCGGTAGTCTTCGTACTCGTCTTTTGAGATCCATCCCCGTTCGATGTAGCTCAGGCCTAGACTCACGATCTTGTCGTAAGCCAGGCCCATCAAGAGAGTAGAAGTAGCACCCTTTTGATTGTCGCGCTTCTGGATATAAGCCCAGAACCCAGAAGACGCGACAATCGAAGCAGCCGCTGTTAAGATTAACGGCACCCATTGCTCCATCAATTTCCTCCTTGAGGTCTGTTACGTTGTTTCTTTCCAAACGCCTGCCACGCGACCCCAAGGACGAGCAACTTTCCAGACGCCGCCCACTCTAACATACGGGATGGCGTCTTTCCACACTCCACTAACTTTTACTCGAGCACCGGCAATGGTTTTTGCTGCCGTTGCTGTTGACCAGGGGCTGAAACCAACAGAGTTCTGAACCCTTCCGAAGAAGTAATACACCTTACCTGGAAGCAGACCAGATATGATCTGCGACAAGGGTCCGGTATGCGTACTCGTAGGGGTCGTAGAACTGAGGCCCCAACCCAATTGGTACGCGGTGATTGTAGCGCCGCCATCGCCGTTTACTGTGATGGTAGCGATTGCGCTAACTTGATCGATGTAGGAAACGACTGGTGCTGATGGTGCATCAGGAACCCGAAGTGTTGTTGCTGAACTTCGCACACTCCAAGGACCAAATCCTTGAGCGTTTTGACCTCGAGCCCAGAAGTAATACGTTGCGCCCGGAGTAAGTCCTGAAATATGCGTGGAGAAGGTGTTGATGTACGCGGTAGGCCCGTCAGGCTCTGTTCCGTACCCTATCTGCCAAATATATATACCCGAGCCACCATCTCCGTTACCAGAGAAAACAGCATCCATACCGGTAGATGAGATGTTGGACAGAACTACTGCGTTCGGAGCCGGCGGAACAGTTGCTCGCTGAATGAATACGGTGTGCGACGATGGTCCGCCAAAGCCGCTGGTCCCAGTATTCCCCAGGTTGAACGTGACGTTCTGGTTAGTGCCTACGTACCAAACGCCAAGCCTGCGCCAACCTGCGCCGGCGGGATAACTGTAGGATCCACTAACGCCTGTGCCATTTACTGTTCCGCTCCATGGAATATGATCACTCCACGTACTGCTATTGTTCGAGTTGATCCAGAACTCGACGTTTCCGCCGGTGTCCCGAATCATCATTGAACCAGAACTACCTGTGCCCCAAATGTAGTCAGTCACAGAAGCTCCTACGGCAGGATCTTGAAGTAGATATCTCCGTCGTTACCGCCGGTAGGATCCGCTGTTCCTGACGTGATTCCTGCCGCCGTCCGATATGCGGCCTTTCCGACGGGGATGAGACCCTTGGTCTGAGCGACCTCATCTCGAGTACGGTTGATCTCTCGAGCACCCAAACGAACGCGACCTTCAGTTCCTGTGTCAGGAACTAGCGGGAAGCCCGCCGCAAGGGCATCGTCTCCGATAGCCATGGTAGTCCTCCTTCGCTAAGGTTGGTCCGCCCAGTGTTCCGTGTCGGGAACTTCAGCCCACACCTGATTGTAATCCCAAGCGATCCAGGATCCAGGCGTGATGAAGGTATTCAACGACAACGTTGGATAGGATCTCTCGCCTTCGTTGTCGGAGACAAATATCTGCTCCGTGACTTGCATGTTGTCCGTGGTTCCGGAATCGTTTCGCTTCTCGACAAGATCTCCGAGGTTGTAATCAATTCCGTATTTGTACGAGATGTTGTGACCGATCTCACCATCGAAAGCGGACAGCTGACGATTTTTGGAAAGCTCTTCCAATCCTCGCTGAGTCAACTTTGCCAGGATCACAGGCGCAGACTCTGGCGGATCTTGAACCGCGATGTCGTCGGCCTTTACCATCAAAACTCGTCGCTCGAGACCCTCGACCAGAACTGGATCGATTCCGTCCGGATACACCACAGCAGTTCCTGCAGGAGAGAATACGTAGGCCACGTTCTTGTACATGGCGTTCGTGGACAGTTCCATCGTGTTCTGCAGGTTGTCCAAACTTGGGCTGAAGACAACCGCTGGGAGGTCATTTTGTCCGGTCGTCCTATCGCTTCCCATATAGAAGTCGAAATATAGCTCGGACGTGTCGAAGTTCCGGATGAATCGAAAACCGATCTCGTAGATGTCGCAGATGTTTTTGACGGCCTCGTAGACCGTCATAACTTCTAGCTCGACCGTGATGCTATCAGCCGGTTCGCCGATCGTATCTTCGGGGAATATACTCGATTCGATGACACTGGGGATGATGTCTCGAACACTAAGTTGTCCCAGGATGCAGATATCGTGGAAGATCTTTCGGACGATTGTTGTTGGCGTACCCGTAAGTAGCCACTTCGGCTCGGCTGTCAGATCCGCCAAGGTATCTTTCGCTACACGATTCTCGAGGATGGCCTCGAATGAACGGCCGCTGATCGTGAGAAGCTTCCGACCTTCGGCGTCCGTTTTGTCCTGAACTGTCTCGACTGTCATCATTCTGTACGAGTTATTCATCGCCAGAGTTGTTCCGACCGTCAAGCGAGTTCGATTCTCATTAGTGGATAAGAGAATCATTTCAAAGTCACCAATATCCTTGAACCGCTCGGTCCAGATGAACGACTCAAAGGTATCGATGACTGCTACACGACGACGAAGGTTGTCGAGAATATAGGCTTCCACTACAACCCTCCGTACTTGTCTGTGTAGGAGATGGTGTACGGGATCGCAGCTCCTACCGCATACACACGAATATAGTTGTTTCCCTCGTCTAGCTGAAGCCAGTTTGACTGGGGCGAGATTCCGTACAGAACCGAACTGACGGTTCCGAATCGGTTCAGACTAGCCCCCTTGCTCCCGACGACAGTGCCAATGGTGAGCACATCGCCGTTAGCAAGGGGAGCTGCGAAATCCATGATTCGAAGGGTGCCGTCTGGAGCCCTGTGGTAGATCGTGAACGCCGTCAGAGTTCGGTTCACATTCAGTGTGAACGTGATACCAGTCTCCACAGTGCCCAGATAGTTAATCAGGGTCTCCGTGGTTCCGGACGTTGAGTTTCCCGCCATCACAATAGGCACTCGATTGTAGAAGTCGGGGTTGGGGCAGATGATGGTCACATCCACCCCAGGTTCTTTGGTGAAGATCGAAGGTTCGCAAGTCTTCACCACCCCTTGAATATCCACTTCGAGGCCGGCCGAGTCGTAGAATCGTAGACCGATCCAGCGTTTCGGCATGAAGAACTTGTATGCCCTCTGTCGAAGATCGTGGACCGTGTTCGTGATGTAGTCAGACTCGAACTCGAGCGAGATTGTGATCTCTCGATCCTCACGGCTGGCCGAGTGATATTGCGTCCCGTCCATCTGTGCAAAACTTGAGGTCACGATCGTCGCATTGACCGGCCCAAGTCCTCCTACATCAGTGAGCACGAATCCGTCGGATACGTCTTCCAACGGGAGAGAGAGCAAAGTGCCCTGTGCCGTTCGAACTTCGACCTTCGTGAGCGTCACGGAGCCACCGCCTTCTTCGCCCTAGAGAGCTGGTTGTTGGTGTTTCGGTAGATCTCCGCCGAAGTCAATGCTTTCGGCGAGGTGTTGTATTGGTTGAACGTGAAGCTCTCGCTGTGACCCCCGGACGTAGGATCTGTGCCATCATTGGCGTTTGCCTGGAACTGTCCGGAGATATTGTGAGCAGTGGTGACCGTGTCCTTGATGATGAGCGGCGTAGCTCCAAGGATGGTTCCGATCTCACCAGCGTTCTTCTTAATATCCGTCAGATCCAACACCGGCCTGATAACGGGATCCAGGTTGATGTCATCGGTGACGATATTTGCCATGTTCGAGAGCGAGTCCTTCAGAGTGGACAATGCCTGTGCTCCGACATCTTCAGTTGCTCGAGTAACGAGATGGCTGAATTTGTTAATGCCCAACGCAAAGCCTTCATCCGTACCCATGCCGATCTTTTCGAATTCCTTGGATGGCGAGTTGATTCCAAGGAAATCCTTTGCCGCATCCAACGCTTTCTTGGCTGCATCTCTGGCCGCTGATGCGATCCTGCCTTGGCCGGAGAATATACCCTTCACCATACCCTCAACGATGGCTGACGCTAGGTTCCAGCCCGCGTCATTCATTCGAGATGAATTACTGCGAATTGCATCTGCCATGCTGTTGATGAAGGTTATGATCAGGTTCACACCGGACTGAGTGATCCGAGGAAGACCTTTCGCAATCCCGTCAAGATATGCGGCGATGATCTCGAGCGCAATGGTCACGACTCGAGTGATGTTGTTCTTGATGCCCGTCAGGAACCCGATGAGAATCTTGTAGCCGGCTTCTACCATTTGAGGCGTTGCATCCGCCATCTTTGTGAGAAGCATCTCGAGAAGCTTCAGCATCGTGGCGATGACCTTAGGCGCCGTCTTGTCGATGGCGTCCATGATTGCCAAGATAACTGTAGTCATCGCAGCCGCCATCGCAGGGCCGGCTGTGGCTATGACGCCCGCAAAGGCGACAAGACCCAGTCCGATCTGAGTCATAACCATGGGGATCAGTCCAGCCAAGGCAGCAACCATGCCTACCAAAGCAGCTGTACCCGCTACTCCTGCGATACTCAGCGCAGTGAGAGCCGCTGAGAACGCCAAGAGTCCAACACCTGCAGCAAGCATGCCGATACCCAGAAGAGTTACAGCGATGCCCAACCCGATCAGTGTCGGCACGACTGGTGTGAGAATCAATCCGGCCAGACCAAGCACCACGAATACGCCGGCAAGCATTAGGAGACCCTTTCCAATCTCCTCCCAAGACATTTGGCCGAACGTAAGTAGAACAGGCGCAAGAATAGCCAGTGACGCAGCCACAACCAGAAGTGCCGCTGCTCCAGGTAGTGCTGCCTCCATCAAAATCATGGAAGCAACGATGAGCGTCAAGGATCCAGCAAGGAGAACCAAACTCTTGGCGATCTGCTCCCAAGACATGGAAGCCATTTCCTTGAGTGCGTCTGCAATCATTCCGAGCGACGCTGCTACCACCAGGACCGCTGCTGCACTTAGCAACGAGGACGGTGGAATAAGAATGAGCGCGGCACTGATGAGTACTAGAGCACCTGCCATGGTTGTCAAACCACGAGCGATTTCCATCCAGCTTAGATCGGCCATATCAGCGACAGCATCACTGATCAAACCCAGAGCGAAGGCAACGATGGCAACACCGGCCGCCGAGAGAGGTGCCGTTGGAGGGATCAAATTTAGCGCTGCCCCTACTAGCGCCAAACCACCGGCAAGACCAGTGAGACCTCGAGCGATTTCGACCCATGAAAGTTCTGAGAAATCCTTCACGGCACTGGCAAGGATTTTGATCCCCGCTGCCAGAAGAACAATACCCAGACCAGACAACAGGCCTGCCTTGTCTGCCGCGGCAAATTTGGTGAACAAGGTGAGACCGGCTAGAAGAGCTCCTACTCCGATCAAACCTTTAGCCAGATCTTCCCAACTCAGACTGGAAAGGTCAGTCACCGAGCTCACAAGGAGCTTGATGGCCGAGGCCAGAACGATCATACCGAGACCCGTAGAGATGAGACCCGCGGGATTAGGCATGAATTTTGCAGTCAGCACCACGGCGGCTAGAAGAACAGAAACGCCAGTCAAGCCTTTGGCGAGACCGTTCCAGTCAAGATCAGCAAGCTTCTTGACGGCTGACGCGAGGATATCGATTGCGACGGAGAGCAGAATCAGACCTGCACCCATCGCTAGAAGTTCAGCAATGTCACTGACTCCCATGAACTTCTCGAATATGGCCATCGCCGTGAACAGCTGGGTAAACATGACCGTGATCGCAGTCAGAGCTCGAGTGAGCCCTTCCGAGTCGATCTTGGACAGGGCCACCACGGATATAGCCAAGATCCCGACTGCTGCAGCAATCTCCAGAAGCGTTGCAGCACGCAGAGTGTTCTGCATCGCCTTGAGCGTTTCGTTCAGCTGGTCGAAAGAATCGGTGATACTATCGAACAGACCTCCGGCGCCAAGACCTCCACTGAACTTGCTAATCATGTTTCGAATGGCGAGAAGGACGGCCGCGAACGCTGTGGCATTGATGCCGGCGAACAAAGCAGTGAAGTTCACACCACCTAGAGAATCAGCAATCCACTTTCCGAGGTTGGCAAAGAAGTCTGCCATCTTCGATGCCATAGGCATGAAATTTTTCCACACGTTGGAAAGGATGTCTGGAATCTTGCTCCAAGCACCCACCAACGCAGAGCCAAGTTTTCCGAGAGGTTCGAACTTGGCGACTAGTCCGGTAACACCTTTCGCTGCATCGACTCCATTGAACTTGTCGAACAGCGAGCCGATCGCAGATGCGAACATCCGGATGATCTTGATCGGTACCTCGAGAATATCGCCGATCTTTCCGAAGAACTTCTCGAGACCGTCGCCTTCTTTGATCGCCTTTCGCATGGCGACGAGGAAGTCCCCGATATTCGCAGTGATATTAAGGAAGCTACTACCTCCCTCAGATGCGACACCAAAGAGGCGGAAAAGTAGACTCACGCCTTCCTTTAGAATGTCCCATCCAATACCGAGGACCGCGAAGACGCCGGCGAAAGTCCGCTTCAACTTGTCAGCGACACCTGCGCTGAGTGTCAGACCCTTGACAAAGTCGTGGATCGTAACGGTAAGGTCGAACAGTTGCTTGCCCGTGGTTGCGGGGAACATCTCACGGAAAGCATCTTTGATCGGCTTGATGACGGACACCAAGGCTCTGAAAGCAAAGGATATCGTCTCGATTAGTACTGTTCGACCGCCGAGCTCTTTCCAGTCGCCGATAACCTTGTTACGGGCATCGGCAGACGTAGATATGAAAGTACCGAGAACGTTGTTGACGCTGGTGAATAGATCTCGGGCTTCGTCGAAGTCGCCGAAGATGAGCGCCCATGTTTCGGCCCATCCAGAACCTGCAGCTTCCTGCAGAGTATTGATGAGCTGCGACATGGTCTTGATTTTCGTAGCTGCGTCCTTGGCCGTCGCAGCCATTTTCAAGATGCCTTGGATCTGCATGTCGTTGTAGCCCATGGTCTTGAGTTGGGCTGCGTTCAGATCACCAGTGAACTTGCTGAGAGTCTCTGTCAGAATCTCGCCAGTTAGCCAGCCATCCTGCAACGTCATGCGGAAACTGCCAGCATCTTTTACCATCTTGTCGATGGCGACGCCGTGAATTCGAGCTGTCTCCATGAGCGAGTCTTGGAAGACCTTACCGCCCATACCTGCGTTAACGACCGAGTTCCAGTCCTCGAGCGTTACCTTGCCTGCAGATATCGCTTGGGACAACTGGTACATTGCTGTTGAAGCCTGTTGTGCACTCGAGCCGGAGACGGCTGCGAGGTTGGCAATACCCTTGATCGCTTGAGTTGCAACATCAAGCGTCACGCCGGCTGCGGTGAACGTGCCGATGTTTCGAGCCATCTCCGAGAAATTGAAGATGGTCTGATCAGAATATGTGTTCAGAATGCCCAGAGCATCCGTGACCTTGGACAGACCTGCTGCGCCAGTGAGACCGGTGTTCGCGAGAATCGTCTGAATGGAATTCAGATTCGTCTCGTATTCTGCCAAACCGCTCTTTACTGGATCGATGGTTAGAGACTTGACCAGTTGCCCACCGGTGACAAGTGCTTGATGAGCGATCGTAGTCAGAGCTGTGATTCCGATGATGGACATCGCCTTGAATTTATCTGCGATGCCTTGCACGCCGGACTCAAGGTGCGCAAGCGAAACGCTCTTGCTTGCTGCACCAAGATCAGTCAGACCCTTGGTGGCTCCCGTTAGAGCAAGGCCTTTGTTGAGAGCCTCGAGCGAACGAAGCGTTTGCTGGATACCTACTTCGAATGCCTTGTTATCAAAGGTTAGTTTGACAACTTTGTCTTCGATACTGCTCATGCGGAAGTCACCGCCTTCCATACCTGATCGGCAATCTGGTCAAATATCGGCCTGATTGCAGGGTTGATGAAGTCTCTGCCTTGTACGTACCCGCCGGTCCCCGTGGCGTACCCGAATTCCAGCATGATGACCACTGGGAAACCATTTTCGATGTCGGAGTTGGTCCAAGTGATCGAACACGAACCGGATTTTTTCTCCACTGAAAAGCCCCAAGACTCCGCGGCCCTGCTGGAGTCTATCGGGGTAGCAGCGGACAAAGCGGCTACTCCTCGTGCGCCGTTCGCATTCAAGATGGACGAAATGTCAAGTTTCGACATCTTTCTCAAGAACGCTTCGGTTTTTGTGAAGGAACCGCTTACCGAAACGGAAATCATATCGGCCCCTTCATGTCTTGATGATATATCGCACGACGATGTAGGGCTGAAGGTTATTGTGCGATCCTCCTCCTCCAGTACTCTGGTTTACTGCTGTCGCGCTGGCCATCTGTTGAGCTCGGAATCCGTAGAAGGTACCGCTGTTCACCACGTACGCTGTTCCTGATGAACCGTCGGTCAAAGCGCCATTTCCTTGGAACGTATGTGCGTGTGCATTTTGTACATGCGTATGTGCTGGCATTTCGGCAGAAGTCAGCGTGTGCGTTTTTTCTCCGCCAGTTTCTCCAGTGGCATCGAATTCCGTTTGACCACTATCGAATCCAACCGGAACACGGCCCTTCATGTTTGGAACGTTAAAAGTCGTCGACCCATCGCCGGCGCCGTAAAGTGTACCCAGTACGGCGAACAATGAGGCGAATGTTGTTCTGTTTAGCGCAGCGCCATCACATATTTGCCATCCACTGGGAATAGTGGAAACTGGCCACATTTTGATCTCGCCAGTCATACCCATGGTCGCCGGGTCGTTCGGAGAGGCTGCTTTGTACCAAAGGGTCCAGCCTTCGGGGGTATGGTACGTTCTTGTCCATACCTGAACGAGACCAGCAGATCCACCGGCAGTAGACACGAATGTCTGAAATGCCCGGTTTATACCATCGTGGTTAACCGTGACAATCGTACCGAATCCCGCGTTTAGAGACCAACCGGATCCGCTATACACGGCTGCGATAGATACGCCAGCTGGATACGATGAAGGACCGGCTGATTCCAGGGGCGGCGCGATGGTCTGTACTTTCGCTCCGGGCTGAGCTTCCAGCGCAGATACGCGAGCTAGAGACGACGCGAGGCTTGCCGGCGTAACAGCTCGAGAATTGTCCGTATGAGCAGCCGTCTCTGCTTCCGTGGCAAGTTCAGAAACGCCTCGGACCGTAGTAGTTGCATCGGGGACAGCGACGAGGGCATATCCGGCATCAATCTCATCTCCACCATGCGTAGTGAGGATCAAATGGCCTAGGCCATTAATCGTTCCACTCACTACGGAAGCGTCCTCGATCTCGAGCATTCTTGGGGCGGTCAGCCCTGTAACTGTAGCCACAAAGCGCCTTCCCTATAGAGAGCTAATGTCGTAGGAGACTGCATCAATATAGACTGCAGACGGCCAGGTGATCTGAAAAGTTGTTGCATCGATCATTTGAATCGCACTATCTGGACCAATCGCAGTCCAAGTGCCGTCCCCATGATCGATGATTCGAAGTATGGAGTTCGCTTCGAAGATATTGAAGATCTCCTCTGGCGTTGGCAGGCGCGCACTTTCGGCCGGCGTTCCATACAGAACATCTTCGAGATCGGAGAGAGTAGATGAATATGCATCTGTCGTGTCGATGACAAGATGCGCACTCAGCTTTGCTTCCGGAATAACAATCGGTTTGGTGGTAAAATCCCAAATGAAGGGGTCTGTCTCCGATTGTTTTCTGGAAATTTCCCCCCGGGGAAAATCGACGTTGTAAATCAGATGAATCTTGTAGCCTCCGTTGTACCTGACTCGATAACTCAACCCAAACGATTTACGTCTTGTCTGAGTAAGAATATCGCTGTGGAGACTATTTGGGTAGGTAAAAGCCTCGATAGATCCTGAGAAATCAGCTACCCGTCGACGAAGATGAGTTTTCACTCCATCGATATATCTACTGCTTACTTCTTCGTTGGCGCTATCCTCTTGCACGGAGATCAAACCATTCCAGGCTTCTCCAGGACCATCTTTCGGATAGAATACCCCGCGATCTAGTCCTTGCTCGTAAGCTCGAGCATCCCAGATCAACCTAGTAATGACACACCTCCTAACTCGAGAATATGTCGATCAATTCGTCTGGTGCGGGCAGCCTGGCTGATGTACTCGAGTTTCCGTAGACGATGTCCTCTAAGTCAGCGAGAATATCGCTATCGGTGTATCGAGAATCAATCACTAGATGCGCCGTACGCCTGTATCCGGTGATCTCTGGCGCCAGTGTGGTGATGGACCAGCTGAGTGCAGCCGGATCCACCGTATCTTTGATCGTGTTGTTATTTCGCTGTGAGGATCCAGCGAGGGCGTTGTACACCAGATGAATCTTGTATCCGTGCTCAGATCCTTGAAGGTCGTTACCAACTCTCGTTCGATACGATAACCCAAAGGATTTCTTCGGCTGATGAGTCACGAACAGACCATTCTGAATGGCCTTGACCCCCTCGCAGACCCCGAAGGCTGAAGGACTGCTGTATGCTGCGACGGTTGCCTCAAACTCCTCGGCCGTGGAGAGGTTGAGGTACTTGATTCCATCGATGTAGTAGGGTTTCGGATCTCCTCCGGACGGAGACTCGGAAACCGAGATCAAACCCGTCCAAGCGACACCAGGAGTGGCATCCACGTACAGAACGCCTCGATCAACGCCTGTTTCGTAGAACCTTTCGCCAATGGCGTCCCAGGTAAGTCTAGGCACTATCCCTCCTCTCAGCCTCGAGTGCCGTACTTTGCCCTTCTCTGATCATTCAGTTCGCGTTGCTTCCGGGCAATCTCTCCGGGACTCATCTTCTTCTGTGGAGCATTCTTCTGGTTACACACCTTGATGAGCGTCAGCAATCTATTCAAATGCCAACTCTGACACTCAAACGGGATGTTCAAAGCGATCATCCAGTAGTAGATCAGTTCCGCTGTGATGATCTCTCGACTGCGGCGGTTGTTTTCTTTGTCGTTGAACCACGTGGCAGTCATCTTCGCACTGATGTAGGTATTGATCGCTGCATAGTGCTCAGGTTTGAACATCCCGTAAACCTCTGGAGAAACCTCCGAGGAGATTGTCATGGCCTTGATGTACCACAACATCTCCTCGGAGGTCTTTTCCGCGGAGCCAAGGAAGGGTTTTTCGAAATTTGACTCCCATTTTGACAGTGAAACTAGAGAATGCTCCAGAACCAGAGAGAATGACTCCTGAGTTACGAATTCATTCTTTAGTTCGTCGAAACCCTCGACTGTAACCACAGTTAGGGTGAGCATTCTCTAATCTCCTTGTCTTTTACGCGAAGGTGATCAGCCAGTCGTCGTCGGTGACCGCCGGGAACTTGTATCCGGTCGCTGGGTGAGCGGTGACGACGACATTCGCGGTGATCGGACCGTAGGCGCCGGCCGGAACGACCTCGCCATTGACCTTGTAGATGACGCCGGTGGTGCCCGGGATGGTGATGATGTCCGTGGACGAGTTGTACGTCGGGACGCCCGGGGTGACCTGGGTGATGGTGCCGGCGAAGAGCGCGATCACGTCGGCCGGGAGGGGCAGGGACGGATCGGTGCCGACCGTACCGTACAGAAGTTCCATCAGAGCGGTCAGGGCGTCGGCGTCGACCTTGGTGGAGTCGATCGTCAGGATGGCCGTCGGCTTGTAGTCGACCGAAGAGATCGTCCCGACGTTGACTGGCGTTGTGGTGATCTCCCACGAGAACGTGATGGCCTCGGGCGAGTCGTTGACCGTCCCGTAGGCACGCTCCGAGGGAGCCGCCTGGGCGCCGTAGACCAGGTGCAGCTTGAAGCCGAAGCTGGTGCCGTTGACGTCGTTGCCCATCAGGGTGCGGTAGCTCAGGCCGAACGACTTGCGGCCCTGCTGACCGATCGTGATGCCGACCTCGGGGGCCGCGGTGCCGTCGTACTGACCCCACTCCTCCGGGTAGGTGAAGGCCTCGAGCGTGGCACCGAAGTCCTCGGCACTGACCAGGTTCAGGTACTTGATGTTGTCCGCGAACTGCGGGCTGGACTCCGCGCCGGACGGCGACTCGGTGACCGACACCAGACCGTTCCAGGCCACACCGTTGTCGTAGACGCCAGTGTTGTCGGGCATGTAGAGAACGCCGTGATCCACGCCGGTCTCGTAAACCCGCTCACCGGTCTGATCCCAAACCAGTTGCATGTGGTTGCCTTTCAGAAAAATAGTTCGAACACGTCGTGGTTGAGATTGTTTGCGGCGAAGTACCTGTTGTAGGTACACAACCGCATCGCGGCGACTCTGCCCAGAATATCCGTGTCCGGATTCCGGCTGATCAAGGTCACCTGGTATCGCTGGGTATAGCGATACGGGTCATTGCCAGCGAACTGAGTAACCGCGCTGTCTCGTCGGTAGACAATGCACGGATACTCCATCTGCACACTCGCCGGAGGCTGGAAATATACTTGGTCTGTACCAAGAATCGTCTCGAGAAGAGTCTGGAGATCAAGCCTTGGGTCCATTGTATACACCACCCAACCTCAAGAGCAGGCGGGGCCTCAAGGAAGCATCAACGTTCGACACCTTCCAATAAGTCCCCGCCCACTTGACGTACCGAATGGCAAAGAAATGTTCGTTGGCGTATGCGTCCGCGACGATACTGATGGAACTATTGACCGTGAGATCGTCATTTACAACTTCTTGACTCTCACGGATCCCTCGAGAATTTCGGACTACATCGCCGTAGTATGAACGTTCGACGATGGTGTCTTCCCATACTCCAGGAGAAGTCTCAACAGAATCGCCGTAACCGACTACGTCATAGAACTTTGCCATGACGGGCGTTGGTTACGCAGCGTCCCGCGTGAAGGTCCACTGGTCTTCGGCGTTGGTGCTGAAGTAGTAGCCGGACGCCGGGACGGCGATGACGTTGATGCTGGCGCCGGCGGCCAGAGCCGTCTGCGCGCCCGCGGACAGCGTGGCGCTGGTGTCCTCGTTCTTGTAGACCACGCCGGTCTTGGTCGGGATGGTGACCACGCCGGTGGAGGCGACGAAGGTCGGAACCGTCGGGGCCACCAGGACGTCAGTGGAGACGACCTTGCGGATGATGAGCGCCGACTTGATCTTGACCAGCGCGCCGGAGAGCCGGGTCTCCATGAGGTACTTGTACTGGTTGTAGTCGATGTCGAAGTCGTCGAACGTGTTGATCTCGCCGCCGCGGTCCGCGCCGATGTTGTAGTCGTCCAGGTTGACGATGATGCCGACGAGGTCGGGCTCGTCCTCCATCGGCTCGACGGCCACGATGTTGGCGACCATCAGCGCGGAGGCCAGTTCCTGCACGGTGTTGTAGTACCGACGCGCGTTGCTGTCCTTGGTCAGCAGCATCTCGACGATGACGGCTTCGGTGGTGTAGAGCGTCGGCGTGCCGGAGCCCTTGTACCAGCGACGGGCGCGCAGGACGGTCTCGATAACCTCCTGGTAGGTGGAGTTCGCGTCGTCGATGTTGACCCGGATGGTGGTCGCGTAGAGCTCGTGCTCGTTGGCGATCGAACGGATGCCGGCGCCGTCGGTTGCCGCGGCGGGGTCCCGGATCTTGTCCTCGTCGTCGACCGCACGACCGTCACCGATGAGGATCGCGCGCGCGATCTCCTCATCGAGCATCATGCGCATCTCCATCTTCATCCAGGCGACGACGTCGAAGTCGACGATGTCGACGATGTCGTCTCGATCCAGCTTCTGCTTCTTGTAGATCGTGGTGGGGGTCGTGGTTCGCTTGGTGACGCCGAACCACTCTTCCTTCTTGTAGGAGCCCTTGATGTAGCCCTTGGCGCGCGCCGCGTCCTGGGTCAGGTCGGCCACGATTGACTTGACGCGGGAGAACGGGCTGTGGCGGGTACCGTTGAGCACGCCGGCGACCCACTCGGTCCGCCGCTTGTTGAACTCCGGCCGGTCCTGGAGAGTCTTCGCGTCCGGGAAGAGCACGTCGATGTCGGTGATGCCGTGCTTCACCGCGTAGGACTCGACGGCCGTCCGCAGAGTGTTGCCCGGCTTCTTCGCCTCGTCGAGGATCTCGGTCATGTCGGAGTGCGAGAGGGTCTGCTTTTCCACCTTGGTTTCGCCGCCCCGCTCGAAGACGTTGTGCGTCGTCGTCATTTCGCTTCCTTCCTGGTGGGCAAGCTCGCCCTCGTTGTTCTTGTCGTCGGTCTTCGAGCCGTCCGAGTGTTGCGCGTCCATCTTGCTGGCTTCGAGGGCCACACCGATCATGTAGTGAACGACGCTCTTCTGCTCGTCGCTGAAGGAGTCGTAGACGTCTCGAATCGTCTGCTCGGCGTGAGCGAACTCTTCGGGGTCGTCGGATACCTCGAGTTCGATGCCCGTGTGGATGATCGCGACATCTTCCGAAGTCGTGACGTCGTTCGGATCGTCGCTGTGTTGGATCTGAACGTAGTCGATGAGGGCTCCCGGGTTTGCGCCCGAGAGAACCAGACTGACTTCCCGAATCATGCCGTGAAGGACAGTCTTTGACTTCTCGACCAGAGCGTTGGCCCAGATCGAAAGGTTCTTGATGTCCTTGTGGATGACGAGTGCGCGGGTCTGAACGCCCGAGGGGGTCTCGTTGAAGTAGCCGTAGGCGTAGACGCCGTCGGGTCGGGCTTCGAGAACCGCGTGGCCGAGAACGTTTTCCGGAGAGTTGTGTCCGTGCTGCCAGACGAGAGGAACCGTCACCTTGTCCTGGTGCTTGAAGGCTTCAGCCGTGATGGTCCTGCCGTCGGTGCACTTGAGACCAGCCTTCGTGGCGTAGCCGCTGAAATCAGCGCCTTCCATTTTGACTGTCTCCCTTCCTCACTGAGGTTTGGATCCGGCCCCGACGGGGACGGCCGTTCGATTGTTGTCTGTTGTTCCTTGATCCGAAGCAGGAACTGGTTGTTGAGGTTCCGGTTGTGGCATGTTGCTGTTTCGAAGTTCATCAGCCTTCGGATCCTTCGAGGGCTTGACGCCGATAGCTGCTCGGATGTCATTGCCAGAGAAGATCTCGTTTCTGGTGAACTTATCAGCGATCTCAGCGATCTGTTCGAGCGGAACGAGCTTGAACGGATCCCGGAAGAACAGGATTGACTGACCCTGAGTACGAGCCGTCTTTGTCAAGAACGTACGCTTCATTGCTTCGGTGATCGCCGTCAGAATTGGTTCAACCGTCCGGTTGTAGTAGTTCAACATGGTTGCTTCGTTAGCAGTTCCGTTCATTACCTCTGCCGTGATGCCCAGTTGCCCATACAACATCTCGACCAGGTACTCGACCTGCTTGAGTAGGTTGTTCTCGGCCGGTCGGTTTAGCTGAGTGATCTTTTCGGTTCCATCAGTGTAGGCGATGCCATACTGACTTCCCTTGAGTTGGAATTCGACATCCTTACGTCGTTGTTCTGCCTGAGCTCGTCGAGTATCAGACTTAACAACATAAGGAAGTTGAATGATCAGATCCAGTTTCCCAGAACTGGACTGCTTATCGATGGCATCCAGCATGTTCAGCTTTGTGATCAGCCGCTGCAGGGTGCTGTTTGGTTCGTTCATCACGGCGAAAAGAGGATTCTCGACAATGGCGACAAACTTCTTCTCGAGAGTGACCTCTTCGCGGCGCCCAATCTGTTCATTGTAAACATCAACACGAACATGTTTGGGATACCATTGCACGACATGGCCAACTCGTAGAGTTTTGATGTCGAAACCGCCGGAAGTTGCTGGATTGATCGTTGTATCCACGGGAACGATGGCAGCAACGCCTCGATCGAAGAGTGTCAGTACGATGTCTTGGCGGAATGCTCGAGCTGCCTGGTCGATGTTTGCCTCGACCGTCAAGCATTCGTTCAAACCACTGACAATATCTTCGACGTATCGCTTATCGTCATCTACACGAGCGTGTCGAAGGTCTGCTGCCGCGATATCGATGCTCATGCGTGTGTAGATCGAGGATATGATCGATCGTTCGTTGGAGAGTACTAGCCTTACGCGATCGGGACGCGTACCGTAGCTAGCCCCGATATCTCGAGGATTCTGCCGGTTCTCCCAATTCAGGAAGGCGTTCCATGCGTGCTTGATTCGAGTGCTGATGGTCGTCAAGAGTCACCTCCCTTCTCCCGATAGATCGATCATCGAGGCAGACCCTGCATGAACTTCCGACCGGCTTCTTCCTCTACCCGGTTGATAGACTGAGTCAGGGTCCGATTCAGCAACGCGTTCACAGCAGGATCACTACTTTGCGAGTGCTTAGGGATGTTGATGACATGCTTGGCCATCGCCGGCCCAACCACTCGCACATGAGCCTGATTGACCGCTCGACTCACCAACTGATCTTCTCGAGATGCGGTTGGTGACGCTTGTTTCGGACCTCGAGGAGCAGTTTCCCCACTACTCTTCTTTCGAGAGCCCCAACGCATGCCCTTGATACCGAAATGCACCACGGCGTTTTCGATAGAGGGATTTTTCAAAGTCTTCACTCGAACGCCTCCTTATGAAGCTTGTAAGCAACGAAGGCGTCCATCATGGCTGCCACGTTGTCGATCTTTTCGTCCTGGCGCTTTTTCAAAAGCTTTCTATTGCCATTTGTGTCTTCGAGTGTGATGGCGTTACCCATCGCAAAGGTCATGAGAGTCTGATCGAAGATGAGAAGACGTTGTTCGCTGAGGTGTTTGAGTTCGCCCAGCGGAACCGACTCTGTTCTCGCTCCCTGAATTACTTTTTCAATCCCAAAAGGCCCGTTCTCCTGTTCCCAGCGAGTCACGAACTCTTTAGCATTGTAGGGGTCGAAGCCTAGAGAACGAACATCGTATTTCTCCGACTCAATAAAGGCATCCAAGTCATCATAGACTTCCATGATGTCAAGAATTGTTCCCTCAAGAACATGAAGACTGCCTTCTTTGATAAACTCCTCGTACTTGTGTCGCATAGCGCCAGGAAGTTTCATCAAGGTGAGCGAGGTGATATAACTTCTTGTTTTGATTCCGAACCCTCTTTTCAAAGGGAACAGAAATGTGAATGCACAGAAGTCATCACCCTGAGAAAGGTCCGCACCAAGGGCGCAAGGCATCTCCCAGAAATTCCTACGACGGTGGGGAAGAGTCTCTTCGTAGGTGAAGAAGTAGGTGTAGCCTTCCATCGGAATGCCAAACCGTTTTGCTAGAATGTCATTCCGAGAGGCCGGTGCTTTCTCGGCACGTTCGACGTCAAGCTGGTATGTTTCGTACGTGACGGTCTTACCGATGTTCGGCTGCGCTTTAGGCCACATCGCAGGATTGGCAACTTCTTCCAACTCATCCAGTTTGTAGTGCCAGATCGAAACATGAGGCGCAAGATACTCACCTCTTAGGATGTCAGCGAGTTCCATTTTGATGGTATCGCCAGAACCGTTTCGAACCGTTCCTTCTGAGCTGACTGCGATGATGAGATAGTCTTCTAGTTTGGAAGCACCCTGTTCGATTGCTCCGATGACATCTTCTCGAAGATCGCCAGACAACCATTCATCAACGGTTGCAACTTTAGTTCGAAGACCCTGAAGCTTTCCGATCGCCATTGGCCGAATCTCTAGTAGAGATCCAGTCAAAAAGTTCTCGATGCCCTTCTTTGTGGCTGCGAGTTTGACTCGATTCGCTCTAGAACCAGTAGTGTTCTGGAGCGAACCATCCGTCAAGAACTTGAACAGAGGTCCTCGACTCCGGACAATGGATGTCCGAATCGGAGACATGACCTCTTCGGCTTGCTTCATTGTTGGAGCGGTCGTGATCTGGTGCGTTGTAGAAGTATCGACGTTCAAGAAGTAACTCTGGAGGCATGATTCATACACCGACTTTGCTGCGCCTCGGGCGACGATGAGGAACTGCTTTGTCGTCAGCCGTTTCTTGATTGTCTTTGTTACGTAATGACCACCGTGGCTGTCTTCCGATGGCTCATACACACTTCGTTGCACAAAGTAGTACCAACCAAAGATTTGCTCGGCCCACAACTTGAATGTCGGGAGCAAATGGAGATCGCTACCATCGGTCAGGGTCAATTCATTCTCGCAGTAGAGAACGAAACCCTCGACAGCCTGATCGTCGTACCAGATGTTCGGATTAGCGATGAGCGCATCGATGCGATTCATCTCCATAGCGATTTCCCGATTTACTGGAATCTCACCACGAACTACTGCCGCGCGAAACTGACCGTAGTAAACCGGAGTCGCTTTGTTCGATAACGTCATCGCTAACCCTCCTTTCTACTTTTTTCTCAAACTGCCGACCATCATCTTTCCGGCAGGAGAATTCGCGAAGGCGACAGCCTGGTTCACAGTTCCGCCAAGATTCAAGATGTCCTGGACGATCTTGAGAGCTTTCGTCGTCTTCGACGGGTTCAGACGAGTGAATTGCTGTTCCAGATTCATCCGAGTGACAAGATCCTGCATCTCTTTGTTACTGAGAGACTTGGTGCCGCCGACTTTGACCTTGTTCTTGATCTCTGTGGTTCTCATCGCATCCGAAGATGCCGGAGGGGAAGCGGATCGAACTCCCCATCTCATTCCTTTGACGCCGAAGTGACTGAGAGAGTCATCAACAGTTGTCATGTGTCACCTCCCTACTTCTTTACTCCACCAATGATGGAATATGCAGTTGCCGATTTCTTCAATCCACTGACAACAGCGTAGAGACCCGACGTGGTCTTCTTTACTCCACCAATGACCGGGTATGTAACTGATGAAGGCGACGGGGGTTTCAATACACCAAGGAACATCTGGTAGTAATCGTTACCACTGCCGACCCAAGAAACAGTTCCCGTTGATCCTGCAGACAAACCAGCTTTGTAACCGCTGGCTGAGACTGCGTTCTGCTGAGGTTTCGTCCAGCCCGAGGGTACTGTCCATGTACGAGCCACCGATGCCCACGAAGAGACAAAGGATATACCCATACCACCATCTACGGACGTAACCGACGTGTTGATC
>Ga0307499_10000028_pt1 | contig 45016 bp, 45 predicted proteins | sample 13_S_MG_FD_201363 | JGI IMG/M metagenome (GOLD analysis project Ga0307499, IMG submission 201363) | Soil microbial communities from Populus trichocarpa stands in riparian zone in the Pacific Northwest, United States - 13_S | ecosystem: Environmental > Terrestrial > Soil > Riparian zone > Trees... | reverse complement strand
GAGAGGCCGGGCCGATCAAATGGAGCTACAATGCGAAGTCATCCATTTCGGTTCGCAGAGCAAGGAGGCGCTATCCGTTCTCCGTGGTACCGTCCTACTATTGGCATTAGAATCGAGCGAGGTTATTGGACTTCGCATCGCGAAGCTCGCGCGCGGCGGCGCTGATGCGCAGCGCGAAGCACATCTTATCGTCAGCGAAAGGATGATGCGGTAATCGAGGTCACCATAAGCCTCATTTCCGGTGCGGCTGTCACCAATGTGATCAAGCGATTTCGGGAGCGAGTTGCAGCTAATACCGAGCACTTTTCTGCTACAGAGCGCTACCGTTTCCTACGCCCACCGTTGCCGAGAACGGTCTCAGTTCGCGTCGTTCTTTGAGCGTGCTGTTCCCTGCATCGCCTCTGACCGATTGGAATGCGATCTATCCGTCGGAACCGTAGACTGCGGTGGCGGTTGGATGCGAGGACGCGCAAGGCTTGCCGCGCGACTTTGCATCGCTGGCGGCTCTTCGGCCGCCGCCATCGATGTTGGATTGAGGCCTGACTTGTCGGCAATGGCGACTTTTGGCGCAATGCGGACGCTCGCCCACCTCGAAGAAAGCAAGGGATTCTACTTCGCCGTGGCGAAGCGATTTCGACGTCTTGCGGCCGTGTCAGGGTTTCATCCCACCGGGCGCATCGATCGACACTCACCGGGCGAGCGATTAAACCAGCGCCGGAAGGCGCGGTGGAAGGTGCTTACGTCCCGAAAGCCCAAACCCTCGCTCACGGACGCGATCGGCAATCCCTGGCGGATCTGTCTGTAGGCGATGTCCTTGCGGACTGCGGCGACCAATTCCGTGTAGCTGGTCCCTTCGCGCTTCAGGCGACGATAAAGCGTGGGTCGGCTGACGTGGAGTGACTTGCAGATATCGTCGATGCCCAGGCCCCGATGCAGGCTCGATAGAATCTGCTGTCGAACTTTTCCGATCCACTCGCTGTCGACTTCGAGCTTCTGCAATGCCCGCCGGGCGCGCTCTTCCAGAACTTGCTTCAAATATGCGTTAGCGGTTCGTATCGGTCGATGCAACACTGCGAGGGGCAGGTGAATGCAATTCCTGTCGCAATCGAAATGCACGCCCGCGCCGAATACGTTGGCGTAACGCATGTAATAGGTCGGGCGCGGGAATGCGAACTCGCACGTGGTGGGAACGAGGGGAATCCCGGTCAGTTCCCGGGACCACGTGAGCAGTGCGCTCATGCTTCGCTCGACGGCGGATGGCGGGTAGGCGTGCTCTGGCGCAAATTCTATCGTTAGCAGCAGCGAGTCGCCGGCTGACACCAGTCGGCGCGAATTGTAGAATTATCGCGGGACAGACTTCCGGAAGGCGACGTGACCGTAAGGGTCGTCTGCTCGACCTTGAACTATAAGGATGCGCTTGCGATAACTGGGCGCGGTCCGGTCGTCCGCAGTTTCCCGATGGTCCCTGGAATAGACTTTGCTGGAGTGGTTGAGGAATCGTCACACGCCGAATACAAGCCAGGCGACGCAGTCGTACTGAATGGTTGGGGCGTAGGCGAGCGACACTGGGGCGGGCTTGCTGAATTTGCGCGCGTGAATGGCAACTGGCTTGTTCCATTGGAGTCCGCGTTCTCTGCCGCTCAGGCGATGAGTATCGGTACAGCCGGCTACACGGCCATGCTCTGTGTCATGGCGCTCGAACGCCATGGGGTTACTCCCCGATCGGGCGAGGTCCTGGTGACAGGAGCTGCCGGTGGCGTGGGGAGCGTCGCAACGGCGCTCCTCGCTAGGCTTGGTTACGATGTTGCCGTCGTGACAGGTCGCGTCGAGGAAGCTGACTATCTCACCAAGCTTGGAGCCAAGCGCATCCTGCCGCGTTCCCAATTCGGGGAACTTGGAAAGCCCTTGGTGAAGGAGCAATGGGCCGGTGCAATTGACGTTGCCGGCGGAAACGTCTTGGCGAACGTTTGCGCATCGATGAAATATCGCGGCGTCGTCGCGGCTTGCGGCTTAGCCGCGGGTATGGGCTTTCCTTCCACAGTTGCTCCTTTCATTCTTCGAGGTATCACACTCGTTGGCATCGACAGCGTCATGTGTCCAATCAGAGAACGCCGCGAGGCCTGGCATCGGCTTGCGCGCGACCTCGATCCGTCAGTTCTTGATGCCATAACTCAGCATGTTTCGTTGGAGGACTGCATCCATTTAGCAGACCGGTTGATTGCTGGCACTGTGCGGGGACGATTGATCGTACCCCTTTAAGTCTATTGGACCAGTCCGCGAATTCTGCAAGCCTGTTGGCAGTTTTCTGGCACCAAAGGTGGCGGAATGGTAGAAAACATTCGGCGCCGCATTCTTTCAGTCCAAGAAAAATCTGGCGTTGTCTCAAACCGTTTTGGTGCTTGCACACCGGCCTGATGACCGCTGTTGCATAGCAACGTCCGGCGAGTCCCGGGCGAGGTCCGCTACCCCGAAGGCCCATTGATGACAAATGGGCCACCAGCTCGGCCGATCCCATTTCTCATTGGCCGCTTGTGGCGGCGCAAAGCGGACCTTGAGGTGCGGATGTTAGACCTAAATGGCTCCCGCTGGCTGGACCTAGCTCAAACTTCCCCATGATGGATTGGAGCGAGAGGACGAAATAGTGTGAAGTGCATGAATGAACTATGTCGATCGCTTCCCATGGCGTTGCGCGCGTGCGCTATCGGTGGAAGGCGAGGTCGCCGGCAGCCGTCGCGCCGCCCTGAATCGTCGGCTGAGGCTCGGTCAATGTCATAAAGCGCACTAGGCTGCTTTCGATCGTCGTCCGGTCCATATTACGCGTAATGAACACCAGAAACGCTTCTTGCCCAAGGTCCTCACCGACGAGATGTACTGGCGGATGCATCGAATGCTGGACGCCGTGAATCACGATCGGATTGGCGCCGGCCGAGGTGCGAACGAGACCCTTGACCCGGAGGATGCGGTCGCCGTGGCGATGTAGCAGAGCCGACAGCCACACAGTGAAGACCGGCCAGTCGATCCGCTCGGGCAGCGACAGAGTGAACGAGCCGACGGTGACATCGTGATCTGGCACCTCGGTTGCTGCGAACGGACCGCTGCCTCTTCGCCCAACCTTTTGCCGCTCTGCTCTGTCGAACAGTTTGACCAGGCTGAAATCCGGATCTTGCGCATCGTGGGCCCCCAAATCCGGGGCGATGCGCCGCACCGCACTCACGATGTCGCGGGCGTCATCGGCGGCGCGCATGTCGGTCTTGGTCACGACCAGCGCATCGGAAATCGCGATCTGCCGCCGCGCTTCCTCGAAGTCCTGCAAGTTGCGCAAGCCTGCTACCGCGTCGATCACGGCAATCACACTGACTAGCTCGACATGCTGGCGCAGCCAGGGGTCGCGTGCGATAGTGCCGACGATCGGCGCGGGGTCGGCAAGTCCCGATGTTTCGATGATGGCACGCGAAAAGCTTGGCTGGCCCGCGTCGCGCGACATTTTCACCAGGCCATAGAGCGCGCGGCCGACATCTTCACGGCGCGCGCAGCACATGCAGCCGTTGCCGACCAGTTCGACATTCTCCGCGGCGTGCACCATCAGCCTGTGGTCGAGGCCGGTCTCGCCGAATTCATTGACGACCACGCCCGTGCCCTGGCCGCCCGGTCCGCGCAGAAAACGCTGTACCAGCGTCGTCTTCCCGCTGCCGAGAAAACCGGTGACGACAAATAGCGGCAGGCGATCAGACAAAGCGCGCTCCCGCGGCAAAGGATGGATCGAGCAGATCGATGGGACACCCAGATAAATCTTCGGCTGCCGGCCAGACATCGTTGAGCGTCGGCGCGATCTTCGAGCGGCCGGCCTTGTCGAACAGCATCAGCGCCTCGCCGTCCCAGTCCTCGCAGGATATCTCGATCGCAGCCAGCACGACATTGAGCAGCCGGATCCGGCGCTTGCGCTCGTCGCGATAGTGCTGGATGTCGTCGAATGGAAACTTCTCGTCGCGCAAGCGGCCGAAGTCGCTCCAATGTTCGCCCGCACCGAAGATTGCACAGACTTCACACATGATCGGCCGCCGCGATCTGTTCGCCGAGCCGGACATCCATCGCCGGCGTCATGCTTTGCGTCAGGCTTTCCGACACGCGCTTGCGGGCGAGGTCGGCGTGCGATCGGGCCAGTTCTTCCGCGCGGTCGGCGTCGTGGCCGCGAATGGCCTCGACGAGTTCGCGGTGCTCCCGCACGATTTCGCCGACGTGGTCGCGATAGGCGTGCTCGTTGGGAAAGCATTCATTGGTCATCGCCAGCCGGGCGATCCGCAGGTCCGCCGTCAACTGCTGCATGTAGAAGCGTTGTAGCAACGAATTTCTGCAGGCGGAGCCGATGACCGCGTGAAACCGGAAATTGGCATCCAGCATCGCTACCGGATCGTCCCGCCGAAAGGCATCTTCGAATGCTTGCCGTTCGGCATCCATTCTTGCGATCTGCTCGTCGGTGCGCCGGACCGCGGCCCATCGTGTGACGAGACGTTGCGAGACATCGAACGCTTCGAGATGTTCGCGGATGTCGTTCCAGCCCATCGGGGCAACGCGCGCGCCGCGATTCGGAACAAGCTGCACGAGGCCTTCCGCGGCCAGCCTGACAAGCGCTTCGCGCACCGGCGTGCGCGAGACGCCGAGGCGGTCGACCAACGTGGCTTCGTCCAGATCCTCCCCGGGGACCAGGGTGAAAGAGACGATCTCCTGCATGAGCGCACGATAGGCGTGCTCGCTGCTCGCGCCTTTCAGAGCCTTAACATTTGTGCGGGCTGCTACCTTTTTGCTCATTGCGGGCTCCAGAACTTTATGTATATTTTGTGTATGCACAGATTGCAACTCATCGTCCACAAATTCATATCATGCTCGCGCAAGCAACGGTAAACGGTATTTTGCTTGGCGGTTTATACGGTTTGGCCACCGTCGGCTTCTCCATGGTGTGGGGGGTGATGGGGGTCATCAACCTCGCGCATACGTCGTTCATCATGCTCGGCGCTTATGTCACTTACTTCCTGTTCGAGAAGCTTGGCATGGACCCGATCGTGTCGATGCCGTTCGCCATGGCCGCCATGTTTGTGCTCGGCTACGGCATCCAGCGCTTCATCCTCAACGGCGTCATCCGCACCAGCCTGCTGCTCTCTCTCGTGGTGACGTTCGGGATCGATCTGGTCCTGACGGACGCGACCATCCTCGCCTTTACCTCCGATGTGCGCTCGGTCAACGCTTCCTACGCCAGTACATCGGTGGCGATGTTCGGCACGCTGGTGCCGCTGGTCCGGTTGCTGGCGGCGGGCATGTCGCTGATGCTCGGCGTTGCCTTCTTCGTGTTTCTGCGCCGCGCGAGTCTCGGTCAGGCGATCCTGGCAACCGCGCTGGATCGGGAGATGTCCAATCTGATGGGCATCAATCCTCAAAAGGTGTTTGCGCTCACGGCCGGCGCCGGCGCCGCGCTGGCGGGGGCTGCGGGTTCGCTGTCAAGCATGCTGTTTCCGGTGTCTCCGACGATGGGCGTGAGCTTTATCGCTGCGGTGTTCGTGATCACGGTGCTTGGCGGCATCGGCAGCGTGGAAGGCTGCATTGTCGCTGGTTTCCTCTATGGCCTGGTCCAGGCCTGGGCGGCGTATTTCCTCGGCACCAGCTACCAGGAGATTGTTGCCTTCGCGCTGTTTCTGGCCGTCCTGATTCTTCGTCCGCAGGGACTGTTCGGGCGCGCCTTCTTTGGAGAGCACGCATGAGCGGGACGGCTGTACTCGAACGGCCGGCCAAGGTGCCGATCTTCCGGCCGATGGTGTGGATGGCCGTTGCGGTGGGACTGGTCGTGCTCTGCGCGGCACCGCTCGGCATCAGCCCCTATTGGCTGCGCGTTCTGACCACGGTGCTGATGTATGTCGTGATCACCCAGGGCCTGAACGTAATCGTCGGCATCACCGGCTATCATGCTTTCGGCAACGGCGTGTTCTTCGGCATCGGTGCCTATGCCTGCGGATCCTCGATGGCAGCCGGCGTGCCATTTGCCGCCGGCGTGCTGGCGGCGGTCGCTGTGTCGGCGGCTTGCGCCCTGATCCTCGGCTGGCCGATTCTGAGGCTGAAAGGGCATTACTTCGCCATCGCCACGGTGGCGCTCAATCTTGCGGCGATCCAGATCATCATCCAGATCGGCGGCATCACCGGCGGCGCCCAGGGCCTCGCGCTGCCGCTGAGCACCTGGGAGCCGAAGCCGCTCTACGTCGCGATCTATTATCTGATGCTGGCCGGCGCCGTCGTCTCGACGGCGATCGTAGCCCTGCTGCTGAAGCTGCCGCTCGGCTTCGCGTTGCGTGCCATCCGCGACAGCGAACGCGCTGCCGCGGTGATGGGTATCGATACGACCAAGGCCAAGGTGTTCGCCTGGGCGATCAGCGCCGGCATGACCGGCTTTGCTGGCGGCGTGTGGGCGTACTGGATCACTTTTATCGAACCTTCCAGTGCGTTCGATCCCGGCGTCGGCGTCAAGGCCTATATCATGCTGATCATCGGCGGCATGGGCAGCATCCTCGGGCCCGTGATCGGCGCCTTCGTCCTGGAAATCGTCTCGACGCTGGTCTGGGGCGGCTTCCTGAAGGCGCACCAGCTCATCCTCGGGCTGTTAATCGTCGTGATCTGCATCGTCGCGCCCAACGGCATTATCGACGCCGGCACTCGGCTGGCCCGGTTGTGGAGGTCGCGTCATGGCGCTGCTTGAGGCGCGCGATCTCACCATCCGATTCGGCGGCGTGCTGGCGATCGATTCGATCGGATTCGACGTCGAGGCCGGGCAGATCTTCGGCGTCATCGGGCCCAACGGCGCAGGCAAGACGACGCTCCTGAATGCAATCTCCTCCGTTTACAAGCTCGATGCCGGACATATCCGCTTCGAGGATCGCGATGTCACCAACATGGCGTCGCATCGCCTGTCGCGACTAGGCGTCGCGCGCACCTTCCAGATCGTCCAGCCCTTCAACCACATGACCGTGCGCGAGAACGTCGCGGTCGGCGCCATGTATGGTCATGCAAGACTGCGGCAGCGCGGCGAGTATTTCGACGCCGCCGACGAAGCGCTGCTGCGGACCGGGCTGCTTGCCAAGGCGGGCTTCCTGCCGCCGCACCTCACTCTGTCTGATCGCAAGCGGCTCGAAGTGGCGCGCGCGCTGGCGATGAAGCCGCGGCTTCTGCTGCTCGACGAGGTGATGGCCGGACTCAACCTTACCGAAATCGAGCGGACCATCGAACTCGTGCGCGAGATCAATGCGGCCGGCATCACCGTTATTGTCATCGAGCACGTGATGAAGGCGGTGCTCGCGCTGTGCGACCGGGCGATGGTGCTGAATTTTGGCCGCAAGCTGACCGAAGGCAAGCCGCTCGACGTCGTCAACGAGCCCGCTGTGGTCGAGGCCTATCTCGGCAGCCGGTTTGCGAAATCGCATGCGGGGAGTGCCGCATGAGCCTGCTCAGTGTCGACAAGCTCGTGGTCAGCTACGGCGACAGCCAGGTGCTGGTGAACGTCGGCTTCGATCTGCAGGAAGGCGAGATCGTGGCGCTGGTCGGCGCCAACGGTGCCGGCAAGACCACGCTGCTGCGCACTTTGACCGGCCTGATGGTGCCGCGCGGTGGTTCGATGAATTTTGCCGGCCGTCCGATCAACGCGATGCCGCCTTATGATCGGGCGCGACTCGGCCTGGCCATGGTGCCCGAAGGGCGCCGCCTGTTTCAGGGGCTGACGGTCCGGCAGAATCTCGAACTCGGCAGCCGCGCCGCTCAGGATCAGACCCGTAAAGCCGAGGATATCGACTTCGTGTTCGGACTGTTTCCCGAACTGGTCCGGCTGCAGGGCCGTCTTTCCGGCCTGCTGTCGGGCGGCGAGCAGCAGATGTGCGCGATCGGTCGCGCGCTGATGGCGCGCCCCAAAATGCTGCTGATCGACGAGATGTCGCTCGGCCTCGCGCCGGTGATTGTCGAACGCATCGCAGGCGTCATTCGCATGATCAATCGCGACCGCGGCGTCAGCATCCTGCTGGTTGAGCAGGACGTCGGACTGGCGCTCGAAATCGCGACCCGCGGCTATGTGCTCGACACCGGCCGTATCATCATCGATGGCCCATCCGAGGAACTGCTGCTGCGGGACGATATCCGCGCGGCCTATCTGGGCCTGCACTGAGTAAATGGAGAAAACGTTGACCGAGCCGTATCACCTTGTAATCGAAAACGGCACCATCTGGTCGCCGACCTCGTCCTACCGCGCCGACATTGCTGTTCACGGCGGCAAGATCGTCGCCATCGGCGGGCCGTTCGCCGCCGCCACCAAACGCATCGACGCGCGCGGCCAGGAGGTGATGCCGGGCATCTGGCATGTGCACTGCCATTTCCGCGAGCCGGGCCATACCTACAAGGAAGACTTCCAGACCGGATCGGCGGCGGCCGCGGCCGGCGGTGTGACCTTCACTATCGACATGACCAACAACACGCCGCACCCGACCAGCCTTGATCATTTCGAGGAGAAAAAGGCACTGGTCGCACCGAAAGCGCACGTCGATTACGCGCTCTATGGCGGCGGCCTCTACCCGCGTACGGTCGAAGCTTTGGCCAAGGCCGGCGCGATTGGCATCAAGATCTTCAACACCCGCCACATCAAGGAAGTCTATCCGTATATTTCCGAGCTCGGCGTACTCGATCACGGCATCCTGTATGAGCTCTATGAGGCGACCCGCGACGTCGGCCTGGTCGCGTCGGTGCATCATGACGACCCCGAATGGTGCAAGCGGCTGACGTTCCGCGACTACATCGACAAGGGCCGCAATGATGCGATGTCGTATCAGGAGAGTTTTTCCAAAGGCTACATGTACGGCCATGGCATGGTCGCCGGACTCGCCTCGTCGCTCTATTACGCCCGCATTGCCGGTGTACGCCTGCACGTGCTGCATCTCGGCGTGATGCCACCAGGCGCCAATGAAATGATCCGCCACGCCAAGTTCGAATTGGGCCAGGACGTGACCGCCGAACTCGAACTCGGCACGCTGTTCATGACCCGCGAGCAGATGGAGAAGGTCGGGCCCTACACCTACAATTGGGGCTACGCGCCGGAGCACGGCTGGAAGGCGATCGACAACGGCGTTGCCGATTTCATCGTGCTGGAGCACGCGCCGCACACCCGCGAGGACGTCGAACCCGGCTGGCAGGACATGTTCTCGGTGCCGCTCGGCATGACCGGCGCGCAGGAGTTCGTCCCGCTGATGATCAACGCCGTCAACGAGGGCAAGCTGACGCTCAATCAGGTGGCGCGCATGGCCGCGGAAGCGCCGGCCCGCACCTTCGGCATCTACCCGAAGAAGGGTGTCATCCAGGTCGGCTCCGACGCGGATTTCACGATTTTGGACATGACCCGCGAAGGCGAATTCAGGCACGAGGACATGCTGTCGAAATCCGGCCACACCAGCTGGGTCGGCATGCGCACCAGGGGCGCCGCCACCTATGGCATTGTGCGCGGCACGGTCGTGATGCACGACGGCAAGGTCGTCGGCTCTCCCGGCTACGGAAAATTCACGCCCGGCACCGCTGCTGCCCGCTCCATTTCCACTCCCGCTACTTGAAGGACGAACACAATGACCATTAATCGATTTGCGTTTCTGGCCGGTGCGCTTGCGGCCTCTCTGGCTTTCACGGGCGGGGCCGGCGCGCAGGAATCCGTCAAGATCGGTGCCGCGGTGAGCCTGACCGGCAACTTTGCCCGCGAAGGTAATCTTCTCAAGAACGGCTATGCGTATTGGGAGAAGTTGATCAACGGGGCCGGCGGCATCGACGTCGCCGGCAAGAAGACCAAGGTCGAGGTCATCTACTACGACGACGAGAGCAAGCCGCAGAGTTCAGCACGGCTGACTGAGAAGCTGATCACCGAAGATAATGTCAAGTTCATCCTGGGGCCGTACTCTTCGGGCATCGCTACGGCGACCGCAGCGATCAGCGAAAAGTACAAGGTCGTCACAATGACGCCGATGGCGACGGCCGACAGTCTATATCAGCGCGGCTACAAGTTCATCTTTTGCCCGGCGCCCCTGGCATCGACGACGCTCGACCCGATGCTCGAACTCATCAAGAAGCTACCGGCACCGCCGACCACTGTCGCCATCGCTGGTCCGGACGATCTGTTCCCGAACGTGTTCGCGGGCGCGGCGCAGAAGAAGGCCGAGGCACTCGGCCTGAAGATCGTCTACAACAACAAATATCCCAAGGGATCGGTCGATCTGTCCTCGGTCGCGACCGCGCTAAAGGATGCGAATCCCGAAGTCCTGATCCTGACCGGCTATGTACAGGACTCGATCCAGCTGGTGAAGGCGCTGCAATCGCTGAAGGTCAATCCCAAGATGATCGGCTTTGCCTTTGCCGTAGGCATTCCGGATGTGCTGAGCGCGCTCGGTCCGGCGTCCGAGGATCTGGTCGGTGTGCAAATTTGGGATCCCGCTGTGAAATACAAGGGGCCGCTGATCAAGGATGCCGACAGCTATATGACCGGTTATGAGAAGGCGTTCGGCTCCAAGCCGAATTATATCACCGCTTCCGGCACCGCGGGCGCGCTGGCGCTGCAACTCGCCATCGAGAAGGCCGGCTCGCTCGATCCGGTACAGGTGCGCGATGCCATGCTAAAGCTCGACGTGGAAACCTTTTTCGGACACTTCCAGTTCGACCAGAACGGTGTCGACACCAGGGCGTCGGCGGTGATCTCGCAGGTGCAGGGCGGCAAGGCCATTCCGGTCTATCCGACGGAAGTCGCAACGGCGACGATCCGCTATCCGCGCAAGCTGTTCGAATGATCGTCGACGTCCATGCGCATGCGCTCACGCACGAATTCCTCGGCGAACTCGCGCGTGAGAAAGCGTTCGGGATCGAGTCCAGGGACGACGGCTTTGGATTTGGCGGCTACGGTCCGCTCGATCCGCTGCTCTACGATGTCGAGGGCGCTGCCAAAAGTCTGGTCGCGCGGGACATCACGCTCCAATTGGTTTCGCCGCCGCCGCGCATCGTCAGCCACGCCGGCTGGGGCGCCGATCGCGCCTTCGCACGGCGGCTGAACAAGCAGACCGCGGATTTCGTGAAGCAGGCCGGCGCCCGGCACGGCGGCCTGGCGGTGCCGGCGCTGACCGAGCCGGAGTTCGCCGTGGCCGAAATCAGCCGAGCGCTCGACGAAGATGGCCTCGCCGGAGTGGCGCTGCCGACCTCGGCGGCGGGGCGTCCGCTCGACGACGGCGCGTTCGAGCCGCTGTTCGCCGAATGCGCGCGGCGCGGCGTCATCGTCTTCATGCACCCGACCACCGGCGTCGAACGGCCCGCCTTCGGACAATACACGATGCTGCAACTGGTGGGCTGGCCATCCGAGACCGCGCTCTGTGTTGCGCGGCTGATTTTCGCCGGCGTGTTCGAGCGGCATCCAAGCCTCAAACTGGTGCTCGCGCATGGCGGCGGCACGCTGGCGATGCTCGCCGGCCGCCTCGATCTCGCTTATGAAGCCTCGTCCTACGAGGCCAATCCAGACTGCCGCAGGAATATTGCCCGGCCGCCGAGTTCGTATCTCAAGCAGATTTTCTTCGACACCGTCGTTGCCCATCCTGCCGCGCTGCGTTTTTTGATCGAACTGGTCGGCCATGAGCAGATTATGTTCGGGTCGGACTTCCCGTTTGAGATAGGCGATCCGCTCGGTGCCAAGGCGCTGCCGGCGATTGCCAAGCTGTCAGAGAATGTCGCGGCTGACATTCTTTACAATAATGCGTCGAAGGTTTTGTTAGGCGCGAAGACGGGCTGAATGAGCAAGCTAGGCTGTTTTGCTTCGGAACGAATTCTTCGCCCAGATGGTCACGATCAGCAAATGTCGGTGTCCGTGGTTGCGCCTTCCTGATTTAAACCTCATGCTTTCGCTCGTGCGGAATTATTCATCTGACCTCCTTCGACGACGATTCCTTAAGCTGGCTCAAATTGGCCCATGATGGATTGGTGCGAGAGCCCAATTTTGTCAATCGGTTAGGGGGCGGCGCGTGCACGATGTGTGCGCCGGGAGATCAAAGAAAATCTAACAACAACCAGCGCCAGCAGGCTTACCTGATCGCTGCGGTGTCAGTGGCGGGCAGCGATGTGTCGGGAGGATAGGACCGTGTCCGTTGGCGTGGTGTAGCTGGCAGCCGTTGACGCGGGCCGGATCAATGCTTCACACATATTTAAATCCGTCGAAGCGCATAGTTTCTTTTGATTTCTACCGCGAGAAAAGGCCCTCTAAGCTTTTGTTCACGCGCGGCCGGCGTCGTTTTGGCCCAAGTGATGCCCGACTTCCCTGCGGACAGATGTGAGAGCGACCATGATCTCTACGACCGTCTATTTCCTCAATGGCCCCAATGCCAATCTCTATGGGCTCGACAAGAGCGGCACCTATGGCCGGGAGAGTTTCGTCTCCATCAGGAAGCGCTGTGAAGACCACGCAGCGTCACTCGGCCTGACCGTCGACTTCCGTCAGTCGAATCACGAAGGCATTCTGGTGGACTGGATCCAGGAGGCGCGGGAAAAGGCGGAGGGGATCGTGATCAATGCCGCCGGCCTCACTTATTCGTCGGTCCCCATCCTCGATGCCTTACTCGCTTTCGAGGGGCCGATCATCGAAGCGCATATGAGCAATATCTGGAAGCGTGAGCCGTTTCGCCACCATTCGTACGTCTCGCGCGCAGCGACCGGCGTGATCGCGGGGCTCGGCGCGCTCGGCTATGAGCTGGCGCTGACCGCGGTGTCGCGCCTGATCGCCGAAAAGGCTGCGCAATGACGCCGGAGGTGATGGCGTTCTACAGCGCCCTCGACGACTTCGAAACATGGCGTGCGGCGCTTTCGGCAGAGGGCATCGATCTTCGCCAGGCCGACGATATCGCAGATCCCGCCAGCGTACGGCATGCACTCGTCTGGAAGCCGCCGCACGGGTTTTTCGCGCGCTATCCAAATCTCGGACTGGTGGTCAATCTCGGCGCCGGCGTTGACGCGCTGGTCGGACGCGATGATCTGCCGGACGTGCCGATCACCCGGCTGTCCGATCCGAAGATGGCGCGGATGATGGCCGGCTATGTGCTGTTCGCGGTGACGCGTCACGCGCGCGACATTCCGGCTTTCGAGCGCGCCCAGCGTGAGCGCCGCTGGCACTACATTCATCCGCGCGATCCCGAGACCATCAGCGTTGGCGTGCTCGGTCTCGGAGAACTCGGGCTGACGGCGGCGCTCGAATGCGCCCGTCAGGGCTACCGGGTGCTTGGCTGGTCGAATACGCTGAAATCGGTCGAGGGTATCGAGACATCGGCAGGCCTGCGCGCGTTGCCCGATGTTCTCGCCTCTAGCGACATTCTCGTTTGCATGTTGCCGCAGACGCCGCAGACCCGGGGTCTGCTCGACGCGGAACGCCTCATGCAGATGAAGCGCGGAGCGGCCTTCATCAACGTGTCGCGTGGCAGCATCGTCGATGAGCCGGCGCTGATCGAGGCGCTACGCTCCGGTCACATCGCGGAAGCAACCCTGGACGTGTTTGCCGCCGAACCGCTGTCGCCGGAAAGCCCGCTCTGGGCGATGGATAATGTCCTGGTGACGCCGCATCTGGCTTCGGTGGCGTTGCCGGGGTCGGCGGCGCGCCAGATCGGCGAGAACGTACGCCGTCTTCGTGACGGCGAGCCGCTGCTAGGCCGCGTCGATCCCCGGCGGGGCTATTGAGCCGGGCGCGAACTGACCGTCGGACGAAAAGGCTTCGCGGGCGTAGTCCGCGAATGTCTGTACCGCCGGCCGCAATGCGTGGCGCTTCAGGCGAAGCGCCATCACATGGGTTGGCGGCAACTTTTCGGTGATGGGCACCACGGCGACGCGGCTGCCGTCATATCCGATGGTGGTGCGCGGCACGGCGTTGTGGATCGAATATCCCTGCTTGTGTCCGATCAATCCGCGGATCAGCTCGAACGACCGGGTCCGGAACGAGATGCGAGGTTCTATGCCGCAGGCCATGAACAGGCTGGCGAAGTAATCGCGCGAATGCGGCAGATCCAGCAGTATGAACTGCTCCTCCCGCATTTCGGGCAGGCTGATCGAGGACCGGCTCGCCAAGGGATGATCGGCTGCCAGCAGGATATAGGGCGGAAGGTCGCAGAACTTCTCACCCACGATCTCGTCGGGGACAGCGAAGGAATAGGACAGCGCCAACTCCGTTCGTCCCGAAAGCAAGCCATCGATGATTTCCTGCTGGTCGCCTTCTTCCAGTTTCACCGAGATACCCGGCTGGCGCGCGCGAAATCCCGACAGCAGGCCGGGCATGAAGCGCGTTGCCAGGGTCAGGAAGCTGCCGACTACGATCTCGCCATGCAGGGTGCTGCCGAGTGATTGTGCGCTCTGGGCAAAATCGCGGGCATGATTGAGCAGCAGCCGGGCGTCGTTCACCAGCCGCTGGCCGGCGGGGGACAGCGTCACGCCCTTGGCAAGATGGCGAACGAATATCTGGACCCCCAGCTCCGTCTCCATCTGGCTGAGTGCCGCGGAGATCGACGGTTGCGAGACGTTCAGGCGCTTGGCCGCCTCCGTGACGCTGCCCGCATCGGCCGTCTCCACCACGTAACGCAGCGCCCGGAGCGAGAACCTCATCGCGTTTTCCTATGCATCTCCAAAGATAAAAATATTATGCTTATGATAGGCCGTCCGTCACCCTGTCGTCCAGTCGAACAGGAGCCGATCAATGATCCGTACGGGCGAAGAGTACAAACAGGGCATTCGCGATGGCCGCGAGGTCTGGATCGATGGCGAGCGCGTCAAGGATGTGACCGCCCACCCGGCGCTGAAGCCGATCATCGACATCAAGGCCCGCATGTACGACATGGCGCGTGAAGAACGCTACGCCGGCGACCTGACCTATGTCGAAGGCAACGAGAAGCATTCGATCTTCTACCGGCCGCCGACGGAGCAGAAGGACTGGCACGACAAGATCAAGGCCGTCGATCACCTCATGAAGGACATCGGCGGCGTCGTCACCCGCGTCGGAGATGAAACCATCGGCGAAATGTGGTCGCTGGCCGACGGTCGCGACGTGCTGGCCGAAATCGATCCTCGTTTCGCCGCCAATATCGACCGGCATATCCGCGCCGTGGTCGAAAAGGACATTTTCCACGTTTCGGCCAACACCGACCCGAAGGGCGACCGCTCGCTGCCGCCGCAGCAGCAGGACCCCGACCTCATGGTTCACGTCACGCGCGAGACCGATGCCGGCATCGTCATTCGCGGCGCCAAATACGAGACCGCCGCGGCCTATGCCGACCAGGCCTATCTGAAGCCGACCGTCGGTGCCTGGGCCAACGAAAAGCTGTCCGACTATGCGGTGGGCTGCATCGTCAAGATGGGTGCGCCGGGTGTGAAACACATCTGCCGCGGCGGCTTCGCCGATCGCAGCAGCGCCCGGGATTATCCGCTCGCCAGTCGCTTCGACGAGGTCGAGGCGCTGGTGGTGTTCGATGACGTGCTGATCCCCTGGGAGGACGTATTCTTCTATCGCCATACCCGCGCGGCGCAATTCGTGCGCTCCACGCTGCATCGCTATTCGGCGTTTCCCTACGTGCTGCGTCTGCTCTACACCGCCGACATGATGATCGGCGCGGCGATGTGGAACGCAACGCAGACCGGTCTCGACAAGCTGCAGTCGGTGCGCGAGAAGCTCGCCGATCTCGTCTGCTACCGTGAAGGCATCAACGCGCATCTCACGGCCTCGATCGCCATGGCCGAGAAGAGCCCGGGCGGCCTGCTGATGCCGCAGCAGTCGATGCTCTATGCCGGCCGCGTGTTCGCCTGTTCGCAGCTTCCGGCCATGATGCACATCGCCCGCGAGCTCTGTGGCGGTCAAATCTGCATTACCCCGAATGCCGATGCGTTCGATGCCGAGGGCAGCGGCAAGTGGCTGAACAAGTTCTATTCGCTCAACGACCAGTGGCAGGCCGACGATCGCCGCAAGCTGCTGGCTTTCGCACGCGATCTCGTGAACTCCGACTATGCCGGCCACCGGCTGACTTTCGTGCAGTTCGCGCAGGCGCCGCACTTCAATCACCTGGCAGCGGTCTACAACAGCTTCGATTTCTCGGGTCCGCTGGACTTCGTGAAGAAGTCCGCCGGTCTGTCGGACCGTATCGATGGGGTGAAGCCGTGAGCGTTGCGGCGCATCCCGTCGTCGAGGTCGAAACCTTTCGCGACGCCATGCGGATGACCGCCTCGGGCGTCGCGGTGGTGACCACCGATGGCGAGGCCGGGCGCGCGGGCGTCACGGTGTCTTCGTTGTGCTCGTTGTCGATGGCGCCGCCATCGGTCGCGTTCAGCGTTCACCGCGACAATCGCGGGCTTGAGAAACTGCTCGCCAACGGCGTGTTCGTCGCCAACGTTCTTTCCGACGCGCAGGAGCGCGTTGCCAACAGCTTCGCGGGGCTAATCCCGGAATTGCGCGACAATCGCTTTCTCGCCGGCGACTGGTCGGGGCTGCTCACCGGCGCGCCGGCGCTGGATGGCGCGCTGTGCAATTTCGACTGCCGCGTCGCCAGCGTGTTCGAGTTCGGCTCGCATCGCATCGTCGCGGGGGAGGTGCTGAATGTTCGCAACCGGGCTGCACTGCCTTTGATCTTTTCCGATCGCACATTCCGTCGTCTCGCCGCCTGAGGATCCGATCCATGACCACCCATCAGCGTTTCCGCAAGTTCAACACCAGGGAAGCCTACCCGGAGCAGTCGCTCGACAACGACGTATGCATGGTCGTGCGCGCCAACAACACCGTCTATGTGCGCGGCCAGACCGCGATGGATCTCGACGGCAAGATCGTTGGCATCGGCGATGCCGCGGCGCAGACCGAGAATGCCATGGCTTGCGCCAAGGTGCTGTTGGAAGAGGCAGGTTCGTCGCTGCAGGACGTGGTGAAGATCGTCATCTACATCACCGATCGCGCCTATCGCGAGCCGGTCTATCGCGTCGTCGGCAAATGGTTGAAGGGCGTCTATCCGGTTTCGACCGGGATCATCGTTCAGGGCCTCGCCAAGCCTGAATACCTGATGGAAATCGATATCATTGCGGAAGTTCCGGCGTAGCTCCGCGCCGGCTTTCGACACTGAACTGCAAATGCGATCGTTCTCGCGCGAGATATTCCGGAAGGAAGATCGACGGTGCGGTGCGCCCTGTAAATACTTGAAAAATATCGCCAAATTCGCCTGCTTGGCATGATCTTTGCTTTTGTTTCCACGTCGTAATCCCAGTGAGGTTTCGAGATGAAGTGCGCCTTGAAGTTTACTGCACTGATGTTGCTGTCGACGCTTGCGTTCGGCGGGCGGGCAACCGCACAGGAGAAGCTGGTGGTCAGCACCTGGGGTGGAAGTTTCCGCGATCTGATCGATGAAGCGATCGCGAAGAAATTCACCGCTGAGACCGGCGTCAAGGTCGAATACATCACCGGCGGCACGATCGACCGTCTCAATCAAGCCAAGCTTGCTGCCGCCAAACCCGAGAGCGATGTCACCTTCACGACGGCCCATGTCGGCTGGCTCTATGCCAACGACAATCTGTTCGAGAAGCTCGACATGGCGAAGATTCCGAATGCCGGCCATCTGGTCGCGCAGGCCAAGATCAGCCCCTATCACATCGGTGCCTGGGCCTACGTCTACACCATCGGCTATCTGCCCGACCGGCTGCCCAAGGGCGTCAGCTTCGAGAGCTGGGAAGGCCTGTGGAATCCAGCGCTCAAGGGCATGATCTCTTCGCCCGATTTCGATCCGAGCCATGTGATGGTGGTCGCGGCGAAATTGTCGGGGGGTGATGCCGCGAACTGGGAAGTCGGCGAAGCCAAGATGAAGGCGCTGAAGTCGAACTACAAGGCGTTCTACACCAACGACGCCAACAGCCAGCAATTGTTCGCAACGGGTGAGACCGCGGTGCAGGTCGTGCTGTCGATGAACGCCTATTACATGCAGGGCCAGGGCGTGCCGATCAAGCTCGCGATCCCGAAGGAAGGCGCCGTGCTTGGCGTCGATACCATGGGTATCACCAAAGGTTCGAGCAGGACGGAGCTGGCCTACAAGTTCATGAACATGGCCCTCGATCCGGACGTGCAGGCCAGGATCGCTGAACTGAAGAAGGGCAGCCCGGTGGTCGACAACGCCAAGCTCACGCCCGAAATCGCAGCGCTGCCGGGCGTGTTCTCGACGCCGGATCAGTGGGCGAAGCAGTCCCTGGTGATCGATGCCAAGCTGCGCGCCGAGAAGACCGCCATTTGGCGCAAGTGGTTCACCGAAAACATCATGGCTCCCTGAACGATCCGGGGCGCGATCCGGCCGGGCACCGCCGGATCGCGATCCATCGTTCTCAGTCGGGTTTGCCCAACTCGGGTCTGTCCATGAATACGCGTCCGTTTCTGGGATGGTTTGTTTCGCCGGCCGGCCTCGTCGCTGTGGGGCTGCTTGCCGCAATGCTGGCCGTGTTCCAGTACAGCGCGCGGACCTATATTCCCGGCACGCTCGCAGTCGGCGGATTCACCTGGGCAAATTTCGAAGCCATGCTGCGGCCGCTCTATGCCATGGCATTCTGGAACACGGTGCTGATATGTTTCGAGACGGCGGTCTTCACGCTGTTTCTGGCCTATCCGCTGGCCTATGCGCTGGTGCGCACCAGCAGCCCGACGCTGCGCTCGTTCATCCTGATCGTCTCGGTCACGCCGCTGTTTCTGGGCGAGGTGGTGCGGACATATTCCTGGATGATCGTGCTCGGCAATAACGGCTTCCTGAATACGCTGATGCTCAAGCTAGGTTTGCTGGATCGCCCGGTGCAGATGATGTTCACCGCCGGCGGCGTGATCGCGGCGCTTGTGCATGTGACCATGCCGATCATGGTGATCATGCTGGCGGCGGCGCTGTCGCATATCGACCGCAGCTACGAGAAGGCCGCCGAAAGTCTCGGCGCCGGACCGATACGCGTTTTCATGACGATTACGCTGCCGCTGTCGATGCCCGGCGTCGTCGCCGGCTTTTCCACCGCCTTCGCCTGGACGTTCAGTGCCTTCGCGACGCCGCAGTTGATCGGCGGCGGCCGTGTCAGCACGGTGTCGACGCTGATCTATCAGCTGGGCTTCTCGTCGTTCAATTTCCCCTTCGCCGCCAGCCTCTCCATCGTCGGCCTCGCATTGTCGCTCGCCGTGATCGCGTTGCTGACGAAGGCCGCGAGACCGCTCGAACGCATGGCGGGAACGACATGAGGCGGTCTCCCGGCGCAATGCTGCTGCGATGGTCCGGCCGCGCCGTGGTCGCCGCCATCCTCCTGTTCGTGCTGCTGCCCGGCGTCGTGGTTGCGATCTCGGCCTTCAACGACCGCGCGATCCTGCAGTTTCCGCCGCAGTCCTGGTCGCTGCGCTGGTTCTGGCGAGCTTTTTCCTATGCCGATTTCGCCAAAGGCTTCTGGAACGGCCTCACGGTGACGGTATGGGCGTCGAGCATCGCGCTGGTGATCGGCTCGGCCTTCGCCTTCGCGATCCACCGCTATCAATTCGTGCTGCGAGACCTGCTCGAAGGCATTTTGCTGTCGCCGCTGATCATTCCGCATTACACCATCGGCCTTGGCATGTTGATCCTTGCATCGCAGGCCAATGTCGGCCGCGGCTTTCCGCTCGTCATCTTCGCGCACGTGGTGATGGTGCTGCCCTTCGTGATGCGCAGCACCTACATTTCGCTGGAGAATCTCGACACGAGGATGGAGCTGGCGGCGTCCAGTCTCGGCGCCACGCCGCTGCGTATCCTGTTCACTGTGACGATCCCGCTTTTGATCCCCGGCCTCCTGAGCGGCTGGCTGTTCGCGGCGATCCTGTCATTCAACGAATTCACCGCGACGTTGTTCGTCAGCAGCCAGGCCACGCAGACGCTGCCGGTCGCGATGTACAATTACGTTCGCGAATTCGCGGATCCCACGCTGGCCGCGTTGTCGGTCATCTACATCGTCGTGACCGCGACCTTGCTCACGGTCGCCAATTCCTTCCTGGGTCTCGGAAAAATCCTGAATGTTGATGCGCACTGATCAGGTGACGGCAAACACGCAGTCCGCTGCCGGCGAGAAGATCCGGCCGGCCGTGCAACTCGACGGCGTCACCAAGCGCTTTGGCGATTCCGTCGCGCTGCACGAAGCCTGGCTCAAGATCCGGCCGTGCGAGTTCATGACCCTGCTAGGACCGTCGGGCTGCGGAAAGACGACGCTGCTCAATCTGGTCGCCGGCTTTCTCGAAGCCGATGACGGCGAGATCTTCATCGACGGTGATCTGGTCACCGAGACCCCCGCGCACAGGCGCGAGATCGGCATCGTGTTCCAGAACTACGCGCTGTTCCCGCATATGAGCGTCGCCAGCAACATCGCCTATGGCCTGAAGACCCGCGGCGTCGACAAGAAGGAGATCGCGCGCCGTGTCGATGACGCGCTGGCCTTGGTCAAGCTCACCGGATTCGCGGGCCGAAAGCCGCGGCAATTGTCCGGTGGCCAGCAGCAGCGTGTCGCGCTCGCGCGTGCGCTCGTCATTAAGCCGAAGGTACTGCTGCTCGACGAGCCGTTCTCGGCTCTCGACAAGAATCTCCGTGGCTCGATGCAGGTCGAACTCAAGCAGATCCAGCGCGAACTCGGCGTCACCACGATCTTCGTCACGCATGATCAGGGCGAGGCGCTCTCGATGTCGGACCGTATTGCGGTGATGTCGGCGGGACGTATCCGCCAGATCGCTGCGCCCGACGACGTCTATCGCAGGCCGGCCGACCGCTTCGTCGCCTCCTTCGTCGGTGATGCCAATGTTCTCAATGGCCGGCTCGTCGAGCGGCGCGGCGACGTTGCGGTGGTTTCGATCGGCGATATCAGCACCAGTGTTCCTGCGGCGCCGATCGCGGCAGTCGCTATCGGGGGGGCCGTCGATGTATTCGCGCGGCCGGAGCATCTGTCGGTGACACCGCATGGTGCGTCGGGGTCGCTGTCGGGTACGGTGACGACGCAGGTGTTCCAGGGCGGCCATGTCGATCTCCTTATCGACGCGCCCCGCATCGCGCATGCGCCTATCCTGGTGCGTGTGCCCGGCATTGCCGCGCTGTCCTCCTGTCCGGTCGGAGCCGGGGCCGGACTGACCATCTGCTCCGAGGACATCGTGGCATTTCCGCCGGGCGAAGCGCCGTGAGGCGCTCATGCCTAGAACGACGGCGCGGCGCCCGGATTCATCGCTCGCGCGACATAGTCCTTCTGCTGCGGCCGGTAGCGCTCCCACAGCGCGCGCAATTCGCCGATCGGCGCGTCGTGCCAGTCGACCCGCAGGTCGACCACCGGCCAGTCGAAGATGTGAGCCACATGCAGACCCGCAGCATGCTCGTCGTCCGTCTCCCCGCCGGCATCGAGTCCGGCTTCGAGAGCCGATATCAACCGCTCCGCCAGCGGCTGTCCGGCGGTCGCTTCGAAACGCGCGATCATTACGCTCGGCACTTTCTCGTCGACAAGCAGGTTGCCGAGCGCGAGGCAGCCGCCGCCTTCGGCGACCGCTGCGGTCGGCAAGGCCTGAGCGCCCGAATGCCAGGCCACCTGGCCGTAGCGGTCGATCACGCCGACCTGTCGCCAGGTCGGCTGTGGCGTGCCGAGCGTGAGGTTGTTGACGACAGCACTGGCACCGAGGCCTTGGCGGAGCAGCGCGAGGCCAGTCGGGCCGAGCGCCGGGTCGGTTACATTCTGCGACACCACGACGCCCAGCGGCCCCACCCATGCGCAGCGCGCCGGCACCGCGATGCTGGACGAGGTGATGGCGATGCCGAACGCGCCGGTCTCCGCGCAACGTGCCGAGATGGAATAGGTCATCGTGATGCTCCCGCGACTGCAAAGCAATGGAAGTATAGATGATCGAGAAGATACTTCAAATACTTTGCATTCCGACAGTATTAAAAGCATAAGTGTAAATTCGAATCTGATATTATTGCATAAATCGAATCAATACTTGTGGCATCCCGCGTGCCGCGCGCCGGGTGCCGTGGCCGGATGGTCGCAAGGCTTCGCTGCTTGCGACCATCCGTCCGGTGGACCGGCCTGGCGTCGTTCTGTCGGCACATACGGATGTCGTGCCAGTGGGGGGGCGGGCCTGGACCGTATTGCCATGGATACAAGTAATTGATGACGATGAGTGGCATGCCGCGGATGTCCGGGATGAAAAATCCCGCCACTCTCCTTACCGCAGCATCGAATTAGTCGTATCCGCAGCGTCGCGCAGCGGCGGCAGAAAGCGGTCGATCATCTCGCCGGTGGGAACACTAATCGGGAAGCAATCGCTTCTTATACGCGGACGAGTCCATGTCGCGAATATCGACGCTTAGGCTTTTTGTTCGAGGTAACATCTTCGACAAGCTTGTGCGCAAGCTCTCGCTCAATTGCAGCTTTTGCTCTGGCGTACGTCCTTCCAGCAGAAAGATGGAGACATGGCAGAAGCCATCTCGAATTCCCGCAACCAGATAATCATCGTATGAGATCGCTCTGATCTTGATGTCCGGCGCCTGCACCACGCCTGTCGACGCTGCCGCGGCGTGCAAGGCTCGCATAAGTTCCGTCATATCGAAGCGCTCATGTCCGCCGACAGAATATTCGATCACCAGATGCGGCATGTCGTTGCTCGTCGTCGTATGCAATCCGAGTTGCGATTACAGCAGCTGCGACTTTACGGAATCGGCAGCTTCTTTCAGAAGCGGCAGAAAGCGATCGATCATTTCGCCGGTCGAGACGCGATCGACATGCGCGCCCATGTTGATGGCGGCGGCGATGGTGCCGTCGTAACGTCGGATCGGCACGGCGATTGAACGGAAGCCGGGTTCGGCTTCTCGGTCCACCAGGGAATAGCCCTTCTCGCGATCGGTGATGATGGTCGCGAGCAGCAGCACCTTGTCCGTGACGGTGTACGGCGTCATCGGCGTCAGATTGGCGGCATTGATGGTCGCTTCAAGCTCGTTGTTGGCGAACTTGCCCAGCATGACGCGGCCGACTGAGCTGCAAAACGCCGGCAGCCGATAGCCGAGGTCGATGCCGGACGAGAACACCCGGGCCGGACTGCTGCGGGCGATGAAGATGACCTCGTCGCCATCGAGAACGGCCAGCGAGCTGATCTCCTTGGCAGCGCTCGACAACCGGTCGAGCACCGGCTGCAGGATCGTCACTACCTGGTTGGACGACAGATACGACCCCGCCAGCGCCAGCACGCGCGGCGTCAATGTGAACAACTTGCCGTCGCTGGCGACATAGCCGGCCCGCTCCAGCGTGAACAGGATGCGACGCGCGGTGGCGCGCGGCAGGTCGGCGGCCTTGGCAAGGTCGCTCAGCGTCATCGGCCGCGCATCGGCGCCGAACAGCTCGAACACCCGCAGCCCCCGGTCGAGGCTTTCGATGAAGTCGGTATTGCCGCGCTCTTCGCCGTCAACGCGTTTCAGCTTCGGCATGATCAGCTCCTTGCAAGGTTCAACCGACGGCTTCCACTTTCTTCAAATCGAACGACCCGTCGGCAGCCTGCTCCGGCGTCGGCGACAGCGACGCCGCAATCAGGCGGCGCGCAATCATCTGGTCGCCGGGCCGGTTGATGCTGTCCACCGCCATCAGTTTCGGGCCGCGGTAGTAGAAAACAGAGAACCGGCCGTCGTCGATGGCGCCGCGAATGACCGCCGTATCGTTCGGCACGGAGAGGCCGACGATCTGCAGCTTGGCATCATACTGGTCCGACCAGAAGCGCGGCACGCTCACATAAGGTTCGGGCTTGCCGGCAATCGCCGCGCCCGCCGCTTTGCCTTGGTCGGTGGCGTTCTGCACCGATTCCAGCCGTACCCTACGGCCGGCAAAGATGCTGTGGTGGTTGCTGCAATCGCCGGCGGCAAAGATGTTGGGCACGTCGGTCCGACCGAACTCATCGACGTCGACGCCGTTGGTGCAGCCGATGCCGGCGGCGGACGCCAGTTCGTCATTGGCGGTGCCGCCGACCCCGGCGACGATTAGGTCACCGCGCACGCGCGCTGCGTCCGAACAGATCACGTCATGGACGGCGCTCGCACCTTCAATCCCGACCACGCTCTGGTTGAAGCGGATATCGACGCCATGAGCGAGGTGGATATTGAACAGAAATTGCGAGATCAATGGCGACACCGCGCGCTCCAGCAGCCGCGAGGCGGCTTCGATCAGCACCACCTTCTTGCCGGCCTTGGCCGCGGTGGCCGCGACTTCGAGGCCGATAAATCCGCCGCCGATGATGACGACCTCGTTCGCTGCTTCCAGTCGCGGCTTCAGGTTCACTGCGTCATCGAGCGTGCGCAGATAGACGATGCCGTCGCGCGTATGGCCGGGCACGGTGAGCTGCCGCGCCCGCGAGCCGGTGGCGATCAGCAGTTGATCGAAAGCGAACCGGTCGCCGCCCTGCAGTTCGACGCGGCCGGCGTCGCGGTCGAGGCTGACAGCGCGATGGCCGAGCACCAGTTCGATGCCATGCGCCTTGAAGTAGTCGTCGCCGCGGAGGATCAGGCTGCTGTGGGCGACGCTGCCGGACAGGAAACCCTTCGACAGCGGCGGCCGTTGATAGGGCAGGTGGGTCTCGTCCGCGACGATACGGATTGACTCCTGATAGCCCTTTTCGCGCGCGGTGATGCCGGCCTGTACCCCGGCGTAGGAGGCGCCGATGATCACAAGGCCGCTCATCGTCGTGGGCTTTCGGTAGCGCTGGCGGAAAAATGGAAGGTCAGAGGCATCGCATACTCGTAGATATGTCGTATATCGAACATCTGTTCGACCAGCGCAAGTCGATGCTTTGGGCAGGAATAATACCGTTCAACATGAATCCTTGCTCACAATCGCAGCAAATGCTGCTGCAAAAATCCCCTTGCTTAGAATTAATCCAATACTAAGATCGACCATAAGTTCAATAGATGAACAATTGGCTTAACCCCTCGAGGGCCTAGGCTTCGTCGCATCAGCTCCTTTGAAGAGGTCCTTGTCCATGATGAGCCAAGAACAAAATGAGCTGATCACCCGGGTCGGGCCGAAGGCGCCCGCCGGCAAGCTGATGCGGATGTACTGGCAGCCCTCGGCGCTGGTCGATGAACTCGCCGGCGACCGGCCGATCAAGCCGGTCAAGCTACTCGGCGAAGATTTTGTCCTGTTCCGCGACGAGGAAGGCCGCTACGGCCTGCTCGACCGCGACTGCCCGCATCGCGGTGCGGATCTCGCCTTCGGCCGCCTCGAAGGCGGCGGCGTGCGCTGCGCCTTCCATGGCTGGCTGTTCGACGTCAACGGCAAGTGCCTGGAGACCCCTGCCGAGCCGGCATCTTCAAAACTTTGCGCCGGCATCAAGCAGCGCGCTTATCCGGTGGTGGAAAGGGGTGGCATGCTGTGGGCGTATCTGGGTGAAGGCGAGCCGCCGGCGTTCCCCGAACTGGATTGCTTCGCCGCGCCGGGCACCTTCACCTTTGCATTCAAGGGCCTGTTCGCATGCAACTGGCTGCAGGCGATGGAGGTCGGCATCGATCCCGCCCATGCCTCGTTCCTGCATCGCTTCTTCGAGGACGAGGATACGTCCGCGGCCTATGGCAAGCAGTTCCGCGGCGCTTCCGCGGGCAGTGAAATGCCGATGACGAAGATTTTGCGCGAATATGATCGCCCGATCATCAATGTCGAGAGCACCGAATACGGCCTGCGACTGATCGCGCTGCGCCAGCTCGACGACGAGCGTACCCATGTGCGCGTAACCAATCAGCTGTTCCCGCATGGTTTCGTTATTCCCATGAGCACGGAAATGACCATCACCCAGTGGCACGTGCCGGTCGATGACGAAAGCTGCTACTGGTATGCGATCTTCACCAGCTACACAAAGCCGGTGGACAAGGCGAAGATGCTGGCGCAGCGGCTCGAACTCTACGAGTTGCCGCACTACACCTCGCGCAAGAACCGCAGCAACGACTACGGCTTCGATCCGCACGAGCAGGCGCACGAGACCTATACCGGTATGGGCGCCGATATCAACGTGCACGACCAGTGGGCGGTGGAATCCATGGGCAAGATCCAGGACCGTACCCGCGAACATCTTGGCTCGTCCGACAAGGCCATCATAGCCTACCGAAAACTGCTGCGGCAGGAGATCGAGAAGGTCGCCGGCGGCCAGAAGCCGATGATGTTCCTCGATGCCGACAATGCGCGCAGCATCCAGGGCCCCGGCACCATGGACGGCATCGGCCCGACGCGGGGCTGGGAAACCTACTGGATGGAGGTCGATGTGGCGCGCCGCCGTGGCGCGCCGTGGGCCGCGCCGGCGCCGAATGAAACCTGCGCCACCGTGAAGCACCTGTCGGCCGCCGAGTGATTATTCTTCGTCAAAACCTTTCGGGGAGAGTGCGTTGAGTTTCGTCGAACGCCACGGCCTGTGGTCCGCAGAACAGAAGGACGCCGCCGTCAGGCTCCGACGCCTCGTCGAGGAGCAGAAGCTCGAAGTGATCCGGATGTCGTTTCCGGATCAGCACGGCGTCCTGCGCGGCAAGGCATTGATCGCCAGCGAGGCGCTGCGCTGCCTCGAAAGCGGCTGCACTATCACCACCACCATGTTTGCCAAGGACACCTCGCACAAGACGGTGTTTCCGGTGTTCACCGCTGGCGGTGGGTTCGGCATTCCGGAGATGCAGGGTGCCGCCGACGTCCTCATGATCCCCGATCCCAGCACGTTCTGCGTATTGCCCTGGGTGCCGGGCACCGGCTGGCTGCTGTGCGACGTGCATTTCGCCGATGGCCGCCCGGTGCCGTTCGTCACCCGCAACCTCTATAAGGGTGTGCTCGCCGACCTTACCAAGCGCGGCTATGATTTCGTCGCGGGCCTTGAAGTCGAGTGCCACATCTTCAAGCTCGAAGAAACGCGGATGGCGCCGGAAGATGCCGGCCAGCCCGGCCGTCCGCCAGAGGTCAGCCTGCTGTCGCACGGCTATCAGTATCTCACCGAACAGCGCTACGACCAGATGGAGCCAGTACTCGAATTCATCCGCCGCGACGTGCTGGCGCTTGGCCTGCCGTTGCGGTCGGTGGAAGTCGAATACGGCCCGAGCCAGTGCGAGTTCACCTTCGCGCCCACCGTCGGCCTGATGCCGGCGGACAGCATGGTGCTGTTTCGCAGCGCCGTGAAGCAAATCTGCCATCGCCGCGGCTACCACGCTACCTTCATGTGCCGGCCGAAGATTCCGAATGTGATCTCGTCGGGCTGGCATCTGCATCAGTCGCTGGTGTCGCGCGCCACCGGCAAGAACGCCTTTATGAGCAGCGACCCAAGCGAGACGTTGTCGCCGTTCGGCCGCTTCTATCTCGCGGGCCTCCTTGCGCACGCCCGCGCCGCCACCGTATTCACCACCCCGACGATCAACGGCTACAAACGCTATCGCTCCTATTCGCTGGCGCCGGATCGCGCGATCTGGGGCCGTGACAACCGCGGAGCGATGATCCGCGTGCTCGGCGGTCCCGGCGATTCCGCGACGCGCCTTGAAAACCGCGTCGGGGAGCCCGCCGCCAATCCTTATCTCTACATGTCATCGCAGATTCTTGCCGGCCTCGATGGCGTCGATCGGACGCTGGATCCTGGCCCGTCGGCTGATACGCCTTACGAGAGCAACGCCCCGCTGCTGCCAAAATCGCTGCGCGAGGCGGTGTTCGCGCTGAAGGACGATCCTTTCTTCCGCGATGCCATGGGCTCGACCATGGTCGACTATTATACCCACATCAAACTCGCCGAGATCGAGCGCTTCCAGGCGGAAGTATCCGGCTGGGAGCAGCGCGAATACTTCGAAATGTTCTGACGCGCCTTCAATCTCTTGTGCAATCATCACGCGATCCGGCGACATCGAAAAGTTCTGCTCTGGCATGTGATCTGCATAACAAACAGCGGCACCTGGTTCTGAGGAGAGATTTCAGAAGTATTTGATCACCCGACAGGAGCATGTGAGTGACTAGATCATTGTTGTCCATATCGCCCGCACTGAACTTCGCCGACTATGTTTCGCACGACGCGCTCGGTCTGGCCGGCCTCGTTCGCAGCGGCGACACCTCGGCCGATGAGTTGCTCGATATCGCGCTTGAGCGCGTCGACGCTGTCAATTCAGTGATCAACGCCGTGGTTGACGTTTTCGCCGATACGGCGCGCGCGCAGATCGCGCAGGGATTGCCGGATGGTCCTTTTACCGGTGTGCCATTCCTGTTGAAGGATCTTTTCATCGATCTTGCCGGCACTACCACGACGAGTGGCGCGGTCTTCCTGAAAGACACGGTGGCGAAGCGCGACAGCACCGTGGCTGAACGCTACAGGAATGCGGGGCTGGTGATCTTCGGCAAGACACACAGCTGCGAGTTCGGCGGCTCGCCGACCACCGAGAGCCAGCTCTACGGCGTTACGCGCAATCCATGGAATCTGGGCTACAGCGCCGGCGGTTCCAGCGGTGGCTCGTCCGCGGCCATTGCTGCGGGGATCCTGCCGGCCGCCAATGGCAGCGACGCCGGCGGTTCGATCCGCTCGCCCGCAGCGACCTGCGGCCTGTTTGGCCTGAAGCCGAGCCGCGGTCGTGCGCCGCTCGGCCCTGCGCGTTTCGATGGCGGCGGCGGCATTGCCACGGTTCATGCGCTGACCCGCTCGGTGCGCGACAGCGCCGCGTTGCTCGATGCCGTTGCCGGTCCCGAGCTTGGCGCGTCCTATGCCAGCCCGGTGCAAAGCCGGCCGTTTCTCGACGAGGTGCAGCAGCAGCCGAAGCGTCTGCGCATCGCGGTGATGCCGCAGTCACTGTTTGGCGACGAGGTGGCGCCGGATTGTCTGGCCGCCGTTGCCGACGCCGCGGCGTTGTGCGCTTCGCTCGGTCATATCGTGGAAGAAGCCGCCCCTGTTGTCGATGCCGAGCTTTATCTGCGGACGCGCCAGGTGATGAAGGGCGCCGCCGCCGCCACCGGCATTCACGCCGCCGAGCGCGGCCTCGGCCGCAAAGCAACCGACAAGGATTTCGAGCGCGCCACCTGGGAAGCCTATCGCTACGGCCTGACGGTCACCGGCGAGGATGTGATGCTCGCGCGCGAGGCGATGTTCGCGCTGCACCGGCAGGTCGCGCAGTTCATGATCACGTACGATATGATTCTATCGCCGACGACGGCGTTGGGCCCGTTCATGGTCGGCACCATGGGCCCCGAATACACCGACGACATCGCCGGTACTTTGCGGCGCCGGGTGTCCACCTTCACCGCGCTCGCCAACATGACCGGACAACCGGCGATGTCGGTGCCGCTGTACTGGAACGATGCCAACATGCCGGTGGGCGTGCAGTTCTGGGGCCGATTTGCCGAGGAGGCGACGTTGTTCCAGTTGGCCGGCCAGCTGGAGCGCGCGCGCCCATGGTTCAAGCGGTTGCCGCTAACGACGTTGGAGGCGACACGATGACCGCAACCGCATCCTATCTCAGCATTCGCGACGTCAACAAGGTCTATGGCGGCCAGCACGGCGAGGCCACCACAGCACTGAAGAGCATTTCGCTCGAGGTGAAGCAGGGCGAATTTCTCGCCATCCTCGGCCCGTCCGGTTGCGGCAAATCGACTTTGTTGCAGATCGTGGCCGGTCTGATCGACGGCACGGCTGGCGAGGTGGTGCTGAGCGGCAAGGCCGTGACGGCGCCGCCGCCAGAGATGGTCTATCTGTTCCAGCAATACAGCAAGTCGCTGCTGCCCTGGCGCACGGTGGAGCAGAACGTCGCACTGGTGTTCGAATCGAAGGGCATGAAGAAGCGCGACATCGCGACGCGCTGCGTCGAATATCTCGGCATGGTCGGACTGGCTGCTTTTCGAAAGCACTATCCGTGGCAACTCTCCGGCGGCATGCAGCAGCGCGTCGCCATTGCCCGCGCGCTCGCCGCGCAGCCGCGTTTGCTGTTGCTCGACGAACCGTTCAGCGCCGTCGATGCGCTGACCCGGATTGAATTGCAGTCGCTGGTGCTCGACCTGTGGGGGCGCCAGGGCCTGACCATTCTGCTGATCACCCACGACGTCGACGAGGCGGTGTTCATGGCCGATCGCATCGCCGTGCTGTCGTCGCGCCCGTCCATCGTGGAGATGGTGGTGGATACCGAGCTTCCGCGGCCGCGCGACGCCATGGGCACGCGCGAGCTGCCGCGCTTTCTGCAACTGCGTCATGAACTCGTCGCCCATCTGTTGAACCGCCAGAATGCGGGGCGCGTCGATGCCTGAACTCGGCCGCAAGAGATTCGGGCTGCTGTCGATCCTCGGCGTGCTGCTGTTGTGGGAGCTGATTTGCCGCGCCGGTTTGGTCAACCTGTCGCTGCTGCCGCCGCCGTCGCAGATCGCGCCGGCTCTGTGGAAGATCCTCGCGTCAGGCAGCTTCCTGGTGCCGCTCGGCCAGACGCTAGGCATGCTGCTGATCGGCTACACAATCGCCTGTGTGGCCGGTGTCGCGCTCGGATTGCTGATGGGCTGCAGCGATTATCTCTACGGCCTGCTCGAGCCGCTGGTCGAGGTGATCCGGCCGATCCCGAAGCCGGCGCTGATTCCCGCGATGGTGGTGTTCCTCGGCATCGGCGCCGGCATGAAGATCACGATGGTGGCGCTGGCGGCATTGTTTCCGGTACTGATCAACACGCTGCAGGGCGTCCGCGGCGTCGATCCTGTACTGCTCGCCACCGCGCGCACGCTGGGCTGCTCGCGCCTAGAGACCATCCGCAAGATCATCCTGCCGGCGTCCCTGCCGATGGTTCTCATCGGCATGCGTGTCAGCCTCAGCATGGGCCTGGTGTTGGTGATCCTCGCCGAGATGCTGGCCGCCGAAAGCGGTATCGGCTTCTTGATTCTGGACCTGCAGCGCTCGTTCCAGGTACGACCGATGTATGCATGGATCGCAATCCTCGCCGCCGTCGGCCTGGGGCTCAATGTGCTCTTCGAAATGGTGGAAGACCGCGCCGTGCCATGGCGCGCGAAATGAATAGCATGACGTTTTTCGCGCAATGATCGATATCTCAAAAGAGGATTTCACATGCTTTCGATGAAAAAAATCAACCGCATGGTGCTGATCGCCACTTTTACGGCCCTCGCGACGGCGGCATCCGCGCAGACCGTTCGCGTCAACTACATCCCGATCACCGACGTGACGCCTTTGTTCGTCGCCATCGATAAGGGTTACTTCGCGGCGGAGGGCCTGACCATCGTGCCGACGCCATCGGTCGGTGGCGCCGCCGGCGTACCCGGCCTGATGGCCGGCGCCTTCGACGTGATGTACGGCAATGTGGTCTCCACCATGCTGGCGCAGCAGCAGGGTTTCAAGCTGGAGGTCATCGCTGCCGGCACCAAGCAGTTCGAAAATCCCGTCAATACCAACGGTCTGGTGGCCCGGCAGGGCGATTCGATCAAGACCGGCAAGGATCTTGAAGGCAAGACCGTGGCGGTCAACACCCGCAACGGCATCATCTGGCTGTTCGCGCGCGCCTGGATCGCCAAGAGCGGCGGCGATCCCGCCAAGGTTACCTTCAAGGAAGTGCCATTCCCGCAGATGCTCGACGCGTTGCGCGGCAAGCAGATCGACGCCGCCTTCATGGTCAACCCGTTCTTCAACGCGGCGGTGACCGACGCCAAGGATTTCCAGCTCGTCGCCGCACCCTATCGCGAAGTGCAGCCGGACGTTGAGGTCGGACATTACATTTCCACCCAGGACTACTTCGCCAAGAACAAGGAGACGCTGGTCAAGTACGGTCGCGCCTTTCGCAAGGGTGTGCAATGGTACAACGCCAATCTTAGGGATCCCGATCTGGTGCGCATCATCTCGGGCTTCACCAAGATGCAGCCCGATCTGGTGGCCAAGCTGGACCTGCAGAGGCTACCTGAGGTGGTCAATCTCGGTTCAGTGGCGACCACCGTCAAGCTGATGAAGGATAACGGGATGATCACCGACGATATCGATCTCGCCGCCATGACCGATCCGAATGCGCTGAAATGACCATCGCGGCGTCGCTCACGCGTGGCGAACTGACGGCGAAAGCACCGGTGCGACGCATGCTGTTCGGCGAACTCGCGCGCACCAGGCTGAGCGGCGCCATTCTGATCGCGCTGTTGCTGCTGCTCTGGGAAGTGTCCGCCGCCCGCGGCTGGATCGTCAGCGACAACTGGCCACGCTTCAGCGCGGTGCTGGTCGCGGCGTATCGCGGCCTGCTATCGGGCGAACTCGCAGAAATTCTCGGCGCGACGATGTACCGGATGCTGGCCGGCTACGCCGTTGGCTGTATCCTCGGCGTGCTGTTCGGTCTGCTCCTCGGCAGCAACCGCATTCTGGACTGGACGATCCGACCGCTGATCGAGATCCAGCGCACGCTGCCCTCGCCGGCGATCATCCCGCCGCTGATCCTGTTTCTGGGCGTCGATGATACGCTGAAGATCTTCATCATCATGCTGGCGGTGTTTCCGCCGGTATTCGTCAACACCTATGGCGGCGTGCGGGGCCTCGACGAGACCCTGCTGCTGACGGCCAGGACCTTCGGCCTCAGCCGGTTCGACACCCTGCGCAAGATCGTGCTGCCCGCCACGCTGCCGGCGATGACCGCCGGCATGCGGATCGCGCTGTCGCTGGCGCTGATCATGGCGGTCATCGGCGAGATGATTTCCGGCGCTAGCGGCGTTGGCAATTACCTGATGTCGATGCAGTATGCCATGCGTGCAGATTCAATGTATGCCGCGGTGATCTGCCTGGCGGCTGCGGGCTATCTTCTCAACCGGATCTTTCTCGTGCTAGAGCGCGCCGTCCTGCACTGGCATCACTCGACGCGGATGGAATAAGCTTGGGAGCCTTTCGGACAATCGCTACTGCGAAAGCTTCAACGGTAAGCTGCGCGACGAGCTGTTCAACGGCGAAATTTTCTACACGTTGAAGCAGGCAAAGATCGTGATCGAACTGGCGTCGTCGCGCAAGCGCGAGCTCTAAACTAACATTCCAAACGGACCACTCAGTGGGGGCCGGTCACGCTCACTGTTATCGTAACGGTTACCGCAACGTTATGGTAACGCGCGGCAACACGACCAAGTCATTGATAAATGGTGTACCCGACACGATTCGAACGTGTGACCTTGGCCTTCGGAGGGCAACGCTAAGCGACCGCCTAAAATAGCAATTTCAGTCACTCACCGTAGCGGTCTAACCGCCGGGACGAGTTCATCTTTTCTAGAGGACGCGAGGGGAGCCAAGCGGTGGAGCAGGTCCGGTTATGGACAGTGTGACCGGGTCCATCGAGGGGACGTCCGCTCACGACAGAGCACCCAGAGAAGCCACTCTATCGTGCTCAAGTCGGTGCGCTGCGCGCCGAAGGGTTTTGACAAACTCCTCTTGGATAAGAGTCGGCTCCCAGTCGTGGCGAGACAAAAGCCAAACGTCTCGGCAGGGATCTGGTACCTTTTTGTCTAAGATGCAAAGCCCCGAAAGTGCATAATCTTCACCGGTGCCGCTTCGTGTTGTAAGTGAAAGAAAATTGGTCTGAAGTAATAGCGAGTGGATGAGCGAGAACTGATGCGTGGTGACCACGACTGCGGGCAGCGGAACCCCTTCCAATTCAAACATCGCGTTCATGCGCACTCTTGCGCCTGTCCCGGGTTCGCTCGCAATCCATGGAAATTCGGCAAGCATTTTCGCATCGATATTCCTCTTACCCGCCAGCGGATGGTCGGGACCGCAGATAATGCACAATTCGCTCGAGCAGAGCTTTTCGGTTCTAAAGTCGCGCGGAATATCCTTTCGAGCGGTGCTGCAAATGTAATCCATCCTGCCCCCTCGTAAATGTTCCAGCATGTCCTCATATTGGTTATGAACCACCAGGAAGCGCGCACCGGGAAATGCTTTGACACATTCGTGTATCGCCTCCGGTAGCAAGACCGAAGCGGTAACTCTGACGCAACCGACCGTGACGGCCCCCTCGATATGTCCATTTAGCGTGTTGATGTCTATCGATGCCGAACGCAATTCCCGCAAGGCCAGACTGAAAAGTACGGCGGTCTCATGGCCAAGAAAATTCAGCGAAGCGCCGTACTTCTCGCGGTGAACCAGTTTTTCACCGACCCCCGCTTCCAAATGACCGATCGCACGATGAAGCGACGGCACGCTCAGGCCGAGACTTTCTGCGGCCGGCCGGAAACCCTCATGTTCGTCCATGGCGACCAATGCGCGCAATTGCGGAATGGTCAAAAGACTCAATAACTTTTCCAGTCGCTCGACCGACGGGCGCTCAGGCTCGGAACAGAACCTGCTCAAGGCCCGCGATAAATAAAACATGCAGCGCGCGGCGCGTCTCGCAAAGGCAGCGCCGAACGGCGTCTGTGTGAGACCGGCCACGCGTCGCTCAAAGAATTGCGCGCCATACTGATCCTCCAACGTTCCGAGACCAAGCGTAACCGCCGGTTGGGTAAGCCGCAGCCGTTGTGCTGCCTTCCGCAAGCTGAGGCCTTCGGAAATGAGCATAACCAGGCGGACGTGCCGAAGGTTTGGAAGGTTGCGATCTTCCAGAAGTGCGACGCTTTGCATTTCACCACCCATTAGCCAAAACTTATCGCTTGCCGTAATGAATAAATCGCGTGTTTGCAATGCCCGCGCTGCATCATTGTCATAATGAGAGATGCAGCGAAGCGGCTGACATCGAAAATTACCGGAAGGATCTGGCTAAGGATGGCTTCTTTGCCCTTTCGCGCATCTCGCGCTGAAAGCTAGGAGCTCTACTTATGTCAATGACCGCCGAACGTCTGTCTCGCGTCAAAGCGTCAGCCTCAGAGGCGGCATCGCGAAAGGCCCGCGAACTTCTAGCCGCCGGAGTTGACCTGGTCTCCCTGGCCACTGGCGAGCCGGACTTCGATACGCCGGATCACATCATCGAAGCCGCCATCGTGGCGATGCGCAAAGGGCAAACGCGTTATACGGCGTCAGACGGAACCGTCGAGCTCAAGAAGGCGATAGGACTGAAATTTCAGCGTGACAACAACCTTGTCTACGCTCCAGACGAGATTCTTGCCAGTTCGGGTGCGAAGAATGTCGTATTCCTGGCGCTGATGGCCAGCATCGATCCTGGTGACGAGGTTATCGTTCCTGCGCCGCATTGGGTGTCCTACACCGATATGACCATTTTGGTGGGTGGCACGCCCGTCGTTGTGAAATGCTCGCAGAACAACAGCTACAAACTTGACGCCCATAGCCTCGAAGAGGCCATAACGCCGCGCACTAAGTGGCTGTTGTTGAATACGCCCAACAACCCGACCGGGTCGGTTTACAGCAAGGCCGACCTGGAGGCGCTGGCAGAGGTGGTCAGGCGGCATCCGCGCCTGCTCGTCATGACGGACGAAATCTACGAGCATATAATTTTCGACGGACTGGAATTCCACAGCTTCGCGTCGGTGGCTCCCGATCTCAAGTCGAGAACGCTCACCGTCAATGGTGTTTCGAAAGCCTACGCCATGACCGGCTGGCGGGTGGGCTATGCCGGTGGTCCTGCCGAATTGATCGCCTCCATGCGGCGGGTGCAGTCACAGTCGCTTGGCAGCAGTTGCTCGATCAGCCAGGCGGCGGCGGCGGCGGCCTTGACTGGCCCGCAGGACTACCTCGCGGAGAGGTCGGCTGCATTCCAGAGTCGTCGTGATCGCGTCATCAGCCTGCTCAACTGGGTTCCTGGCCTCACGTGCCTGCGGCCGGAGGGGGCCTTCTATCTCTTTATCGGTTGTGAGGGGTTGTTCGGACGGCAGACCCCTGAAGGCAAAATCCTTCACAGTGACTCTGACGTCGCGGAGTTCATCGTCGAGCACGCGAAGGTGATGGTGGTCGGCGGCGCTGCCTATGGTTTGTCACCGCATTTTCGTATTTCCATCGCGACCTCGATGGAGCGGCTCGAAGATGCCTGCCAGCGAATTACCGGCGCGATCGCGAAGCTGAAGTAAGCCGCGATTTCCCGAGAATAGGCGAATTTGTCGAATGGTGTTTCCCTCGATCGAGCTTGTTGAAGAGATCGTCGATCTGTTCAATAGATCCGGCGCCTCGGAGCTGGAGTTCAGCGACGCGTCACTCAAGTTCAGGATTCGCCGTGGTAGCGGCAGTGCCACCCCCGCCGATGCTATCAGGGCCGTCGTGGCATCGCCATCCGTTGACGGCCCGCCGCGCCCGGTGGCTTCGCCCGGCTCCGATCTGCCCGTGACTTCATTCATGCACGGCGTGTTTCACCACGCACCCGCACCCGGTGAAAAGCAGTTCGTCAGTATCGGTGCCCAGGTGGCGAAGGATCAGCAGATCGGCATCCTGGAAGCGATGAAGGTCTTCATGCCCGTCGTCGCTCCCATCGATGGCTTCGTCGCCGTCATTCACGTCGAGAACGGTATCGAGGTTGCGGTTGGCCAGCCGCTGGTCACCATCTCCGCCACGCCGCTTTCGGGGGCTGTCTCTTGAGCGGTGGGATCACCATTCTCGAAAAGCCGCGCGTCTCCTATTGCGGCGATCACGGATTGCTTCTTGAAGCGGAGGGGGACCTCGCGCTTCCCACCCAGGAACGAATCTGGGCGCTGAATGATGTCGTCCTCGGCTGGGCAGGCGTCCTCGACACGCAGCCGGGCATGAACAGTCTGCTGGTGCTTATCCAGAACGATGAGCATGATCCGGTCGAATACCACGACAGGCTGCTGCGCGCCTGGAGCGAGAGCCAAAGCGGCAGACGCCCCAGCAAGTTGCTGGAAGTTGGCGTGGTCTATGGCGGGGAGGGCGGCGGCGACCTTCCAGATGTCGCGCGCTATCACCAGGTCGACGTGGCCGAGATCGTGCAACTGCACTCCGGCGCCGAATACACGATTTTTGCGCCGGGAACCGGCCCGGGATTTGGCTACCTTTTCGGGCTTGATCCTCGCCTCTTCATTCCGCGGCGCAAAGTGCCGGTCATGAGAAAGGTCGGAGGCACCGTTTCGATCGCGGGCGCGCAGGCGATTCTGGGAGCACCAAAGCATCCCAATGCCGCAGATACGTCGCCAACTGGATGGCATGTGATCGGCCGGGCGCACGATGTCCCCATTCCATTTGATATTGCGCGCGATCCGATGAGCATCGTCTCGCTCGGCGATCGTATCCGGTTTCGCGTTGAGCGGCTTGATCGATGATCGAGATCATCCAGACACCTCCACTCAACACCGTCCAAGATCTCGGGCGCTTCGGATACCGGCGCTACGGGATCGGCTGCGCGGGTGCGATGGATCGCGTTGCCCTCGCCGCCGGCAACCTCGCCCTCGGTAACGATGCGAACCTGGCGGGAATGGAGTTTCAGCTCTTTCCGGTGAAGATCCGCTTTGATTGCGACATCGCGATCGCCATCACGGGCGCGGACTGCGCGCCGACGCTGGATGGCCGTTCGCTTCCGCCGTGGTGGGTCGTGAACGTAAAGGCTGGACAGGTCCTCACGCTCACCTCACCCATGAGCGGAATGCGAAGTTACCTAGCTGTTGCCGGAGGAATCGATGTTCCGATGGTGCTCGGGTCCCGGAGTACGCAAAGCCGCGATGGGTTCGGCGGATTCTCCGGGCGCCCCTTGCGCGCGGGCGATCAGCTTCCGACTGTGCCTGGTGCAGCGCTTCAATTCCGGGACAGTTTCGGTCTGGGTATCCAGCCGCCCGACGCCGTCCTGAAGGGCGGCTATCATAGCTGGGCCGGGCAATGCGACGTTATCTTGCGCGTCATTCCCGCCTCGGAATACGAGCAATTCGACGATGCCTCACTTCACGCGTTCAAGACGGCGTCGTGGACCGTGACGGTGCAAAGCAACCGCATGGGGTATCGCCTCGCCGGCCCCTCCTTGCAGCGAACAACCCCAACGGAAATGCGATCTCAGGGAATCGTCGCGGGCGTCATTCAAGTGCCGCCATCGGGTGAACCGATCATCCAGCTTTCCGATGGCAATTCCGCCGGCGGCTATCCCAAGATCGCGATCGTGATTCAGAGTGATCTGTGGCGGCTCGCGCAGGCCGCGCCAGGCCGTTCGCTGCGTTTTTCTCAAGTGTCTCTCGACGAAGCGCGTACCGCACGCGCGGAACAATCGAAGTATCTTCAAGATGTTGCCCGCCTCAGCAGCTACTGCAGATTTTCGAAGGCACACTCATGAGCCAAGCGATGCACAGTATGCCGTCAGTTGTTGAATTGCTGCGCAAGCACGGCATCGATGAGTTCGAGGTGTGGGACGGCGCGTCGCACTTCAAGCTTGTGCTGCCGCCCAGCGAAGTCGCTGCACCCGTTGTCACAGCCGGTGCTGCGCCGCGTTTCACATCGAGCTCGGACGTCGAGGTCACGTCGCCCGGAGTTGGCACGTTTGTTGCGAGGCATCCATCGAGATCAGAGGACTTCGTCGCAATCGGCGAGGTTAAGCAGCAAGGCGAATGCATGGCGTTGATTCAGGTCGGACCGATCTATCGACCGGTGGTCGCACCGTTCACAGGGAAAATCGTGCAGGCGCTCTGCAGTCCCGGTGACGAAGTCGACTTCTCGCTTCCGCTTTTCATCATGCAGAAACAAACCACGATTTAGTCGACTGGAGACGCTTCAATGAAGATCGATCTGAACTCGGACCTGGGCGAAGGCTTTGGACGCTGGAAAGGCGGCGACGACGAGGCCCTGATGAAGGTCATTTCATCGGCGAACGTCGCGTGCGGCTTTCATGCCGGCGATGCTGTCATCATGTCGCGCATGGTGGAGGCGGCGAAAGAAAACAAGGTCGCGCTCGGCGCCCACATTGGCCTTCCCGATCTGCTGGGATTTGGCCGCGTGCAGATGAATATCAACCCGCGCGATATGCAGAAGCACGCGCTGTACCAGCTAGGCGCACTGGCCGCGATCGGAAAAGTCGGAGGCTACGAGGTCACCCACGCCGGCACGCATGGCGCGATGGGAGATATGGCCAAGAATAACCCGGAATATCGCGAACTGATTCTCGATATCTTTGCAGCGTTCGACAAGAACCTCATCGTCGCGCTGCAGCCGACCGGGAAAGGCAGGCAATACGCACAGAAGCTCGGCTTGCGGACGGTCGGAAAGATTTTTGCGGACCGAGCCTATGACGACGAAGGGCATCTCGTCAGCCGCAGCCTGCCTGGCGCGATGATCACGGACCTCAATGTCGTCGTCGCCCGTATGGACCAGTTCATGAACGACAGCACCATTACGGCCATGTCGGGAAAGCGCATCAAGATGGATGCGGCCTGCGTCCTCGTGCACAGCGACACGGCAGGTGCGCTCGAAATCGCGAAGGCGGTTCGGTCGACGGTTGAAAAGGGCGGCGGCCAGATCGTGCCGCTGACCGAACTCGCGAAGTAACGCCGGACTGATCTCGATGAAATTCCGCACCGTCCTCATCGCCAATCGTGGAGAGATTGCACTTCGGATCATCCGGGCGTGCAAGCGATTGGGGCTGCGGACGGTCGCGGTTCATTCAGAGGCGGATCGCGGGGCGATGTATCTTGAGATGGCGGACAAGGCCGTCTGCATCGGGCCGCCGCCGCCGGGCCAAAGCTACCTGGACGCCGGCGCGATCCTGCTGGCCGCCGGAGCGTCGGGCGCGGAAGCGATCCATCCCGGCTATGGCTTCCTCTCGGAAAATGGCGACTTCGCCGAAGCCGTCGAACAAGCGGGCATGACGCTGATTGGACCCAGCGCGGCCGTGATGCGGCTGATGGGGGACAAGATCGCCGCCAAGGAGGCGATGAAGAAGGTGGGAATCCCCTGCGTGCCGGGCAGCGATGGCGCGCTCCCTCCCGATCAATCGCAATGCGACGCGATTGCGCGCGACGTGGGTTACCCGGTCATTGTGAAGGCGGCGGGCGGCGGCGGCGGCAGGGGAATCTGCGTCGTTAGGTCGCCGTCCGAACTCGCCGCGGCCATTGTCACGACTCGCGCGGTCGCGGCGAAATCGTTCGGCAATCCCGACCTCTATATCGAGAAGTTTCTGGAGCATCCGAGGCACATCGAGATCCAGGTGCTCTGCGATGATTTCGGCCGCTACCTCTGGCTGGGCGAGCGCGATTGCTCCGTGCAACGGCGCCATCAGAAGGTCATCGAGGAAGCCCCCGCCGCCGGAATCCCGCGCGAGGCGATCGCGGCGCTCGGCGAGCGATGTACAGCGGCATGCCTGGCGATCGGCTATCGCGGCGTGGGCACGTTTGAATTCCTTTATGAGAATGGCGTGTTCGCCTTCATCGAAATGAACACGCGGGTCCAGGTCGAACATCCGGTGACGGAAGCGATCACCGGCATCGATATCGTCTGCGAACAGATCCGGGTCGCCGGCGGCCTGCCATTGTCGATCAACCAGTCCGACATCGTGTTCAACGGTCACGCGATCGAATGCCGGATCAATGCCGAGGATCCGTTTCTGTCCATGCCGTCGCCGGGCTCCGTCCTGAACTGGCATTCCCCTCTGGGTCCCGGCCTGCGTGTCGATACGCACATGCGGTCGGGGGCTTCCGTTCCGAGCCATTACGACTCCCTGGTCGCCAAGCTCATCGTGTGGGGCCATGACCGGCCCGAATGCGTAAAGCGGCTCAAGCAAGCGCTCGATGAGCTTCGCGTTGACGGCATCAGCATCAACCGTGAACTGCACAAGATCGTGCTCAACGATCCGCAGTTCGAGCGCGGTGAAGTGAACATCCACTTCCTCGAAAAATTGTTGCGCGAGCGGGAGCCGCGTCGCGTCGGGATGATGGAGGAGTCAGCATGAGCATTGCTTCGGCGTCGGCGCAGATTGTGTCCGCAGCGCCTGCGGATCGCCGGGGAATCTTTCGGCTTTCTATCGGCACGCTCTTGCTGCTGCCCGCTCTCGCATTTCTCTTCTTCTTTCTTCTGGTGCCGTCGTTCACCCTGCTGGGGTCCAGCGTTCTCACCCAATCGCCGAGCGGCGATATCGGACTCCCCGCGACGCTGGCGCACTACGACCGATTGCTGTTCAGCCCCGCCTATCAGCGCGTCGTGCTGCGCACTCTGAGCATCTCGCTGTGGACATCGGCGATTTCGATCATTCTGGCCTACCCGCTGGCGATGGTGATCGCCTATGGCCGCCCAGCGCTCAGCCGGCTGACCATGATCGTCGTGGTGGCCCCGCTCGTGGTCAGCGTCATCGTGCGCTGTTACGGCTGGCAATTGTTGCTTGGCAACAGCAAATCCGGCGTGGTGAACTGGCTCCTAGCCTCGCTGAGCAGCAGCAGCCCGGGGTTGATCAAGGTCATGTATACCGAATGGGCTGTGATTATTGCCTCGGTGCATGTGTTTCTGCCGTTGATCGTGCTGCCGATCGCGACATCGCTGGCACGCATCAGCTCGTTTCTCATCGAAGCCGCGCGCATGCTCGGTGCACCGCCCTGGCGCGCCTTCCTGCGCGTCACGCTGCCGCTGAGCGCGCCGGGCCTAACGGCCGGCGTGACCATCGTGTTCGCGCTGACTGCCGCCTCGTTCGTGACGCCGCAGATGGTTGGTGGCACCAAGGGTTCGATGCTCGGTATCCTGCTCGAGCAGCAGGCGATGACCGTGTTCGACTGGCCGATGACCGGAGCGATCGCGTCGGTGATGGTCGCGATCGCGCTGTGCTCCAATGCGGTGTCGACCTGGATTATCGATTTCTTCACGCGCCGCGGCCGGTCCCAGGGAGATCATTGATGTCAGGAAGGCTTTCGGGCGGCGGTGGATTCATCACCTATAGCGCGGCGATGCTGATCCTTGTGGTCGTGGCTGCGCCTTTGGTGGTCGTCGTTGCGCTGTCCTTTTCAGAGCTCACTTTCGCGACCTTCCCTCCGAAAGGGTTCACGCTTGTCTGGTACGAAAAGGTGCTGCAGGACGTGGACTTCAGGCGATCTTTCGTCGTCAGCGTGTGCATCGCGCTGGGCGCGACGTCTGCCGCGCTGATGCTGGGCTTGCCGGCTGCGTATGCGCTCGACCGGTGGGACGTGCCGGGCTCTGCCACGGTAAGAACGTTTCTGCTGTCGCCGATGATACTGCCAATTCTGATCACCGGCCTGGCGCTGCTGAAGTTCTTTTCGCAAGCGAAGATGCGGGATGCCGGGATCAACCTGCTTGTCGGCCATGTGCTGATCACGCTGCCTTACCTGGTTCGAACCATCACGGTCAGTCTCGAGCTCGTCGACCGGACGCTTGAAGAAGCGGCGATGACGCTCGGTGCGTCGCCGTTCCGGGCGTTTCTGAAGGTGACGACTCCGCAGATCGTTCCCGGCATCGCGGCGGGATGCCTTTTCGCCTTCATGATCTCGTTCGATGACTACCCGATTTCCATGTGGCTCGGCGATGCGGAATACACGCCGCTGCCCGTGTATCTCCACGACAGTCTCAACAGGATTTTCGACCCGTCGATTGCCGCCATGTCCAGCCTGATGATTCTGACAGGCGTACTGGCAGTTGTCGGATTGGAAAAGATCGTCGGTCTCCGGCGCGCGATGGGCGTTTGAATTTCCAGATTGAAAAGGGGTTTAGGCATGGCTAACGGCTCTTCAAAAATAATTCGCCCGGTTTCGCGTCGGACGCTGCTGCGTGCGGCAGCGGTCGGCATCGCCGCCCCGCAATTCTTTGTGCGCAACGGATGGGCGGCGGGGAAGAACCTTTACGTGGGGACATATACCAACATTCAGGGCGAGGTGATCCGCAAGCAGGTCATTCCAAAATTCCAGGCTGACTATGATTGCAAGGTGTTTCAGACCGAGAACGTCACGCTCGGAAGTATCGCGCTTCTGAGAACGCAAAAGGCCGCGCCGAACTATTCGGTGATCATGATGGACGATCTCGGCATTCCCATCGCAAAGGCTGAGAATCTCATCGAGAAGCTGCCGCGCAGCAAGATTCCGAATTTGGAGAAAACGTTCCCACGTTTCATCTACAATGATGATTACGGCGTGGCGTTTGCGATCTCGACTATTTCGCCGTGGTTTTCGAGCACCCTGTCAAAGCCCATCGAAAGCTGGGCCGATCTGTGGGACGAGCGGTTTCGCGGGCGATTCATGCTGTCGACCCCGAAGCAGTCACAGAGCGTTCAGTTGCTCGCCATGGCCGCATCCTTCGCAACGGGAAAGCCCATTCTCGAGGCGCAATACGAAATCGACAAAGGTTGGGCAAAAATGGCCGAGTTGAAGCCCAATGTGCAGACGATCTACGAATCGACCGGCCCGGCAGTGCTTCAAGTCACACAGGGGCAGGCCGATGTCGGAGGCCCAGACTTCTCCAAGTCGGTGGTCCCCTACATCGTCAAAGGCGCGCCGATCTTGCAGTCCAAGCCGAAAGAGGGGCTGTTCGCCGGCGTCAACTGCATGGCGTTGGTCAAAGGAGCGCCGGAGCCGGATCTGGGCGCGGCCTTCATCGATCGCATGTTGGGAGCGGAAGCCCAGTTGGCCCTCGCGAATGTCACCTATGCGGCACCGTCGGTCAAAGACCTCGAGCTGAAAAAAGATGTCGCGGCCCTGGTCGCCTATCCTGAATCTCGCGTCAACGAGTTGATCCTGCTCGACTGGGAGAAACTCAATCCACAGCGCGGCGGGATCATCGAGAAATACAATCAGGTCTTTGGGGGTTGACGGTGCGACGCCCCCCGACCGATCTCGCGATCTCCGGACTGACCAAGACGTTTGGCGACTCCATTGCCGTCGATGGAGTCACCTTGAGGATCGCCGAGGGAGAGCTGGTCGCGCTGCTGGGGCCAAGCGGCTGCGGCAAGACGACAACGTTGCGGATGATTGCCGGACTGGTCAGCCCGACGGCGGGGGAGGTGCTGATCGGCGGATCACGGGTCACGCATGTCCCGGTGCACCGGCGGAACATCGGCATGCTGTTCCAGAGCTATGCCCTGTTTCCGCATTTGACGGTGGCTCAGAACGTGGCGTTCGGGCTGCAAATGCGTCGCCTGCGCAAATCGGACGTTCGTTCCAGGGTCGATGCCGCGCTGGCGATGGTGCAACTGGGGAAATATGCTGATCGGCTGCCGGCGGCGCTTTCGGGCGGGCAGCAACAGCGCGTGGCGCTTGCGCGGGCGCTGGTGATCGAGCCCACCCTGCTGCTTCTCGATGAGCCCTTGGGAGCGCTCGACAAGAATCTTCGCGAAAGCATGCAATTCGAACTACGGCAGATCCAGCAACGGCTCGGGATTACCGCGGTGCTGGTCACGCACGACCAGGAAGAGGCCCTGACCATGGCGGACCGTGTCGTCGTCATGCGTGGCGGACGTCTTGAGCAGGTGGGTACGCCCAAGGAAGTCTATGAGCGTCCTGACAGCCGTTTTGTCGCGAGTTTCATCGGTGCCTCGAATTTCATTCACTGCTCGGTCGTGTCTGCCGACTCCACGGGGGCTAAGGTGAGGCTGGCGCCCGGGAGCGAAGCGCATGTGCCGGGCAACCCACCGGGGTCCGGTGATTTGCTGCTGTCGATCCGGCCGGAAGCCATCAATCTCAGGGCGGCCTCCGGGAGTGAGACGCCGGGCACCAACGAGGTCGCGGCACCGATCGATCAGGTCGTATTCAGAGGACAGATGACCCATGTCCACATGAAGATGAGCGACGGCACGCCGCTGCTCTCGAATCAGTCCGGCCTCGGGCTGTCCCGTCTCCCAAACCTCTCATCGGGAGCGGAAGTCATCGCCGGCTGGGCCGCCGACAGCGGCCGGATCGTGCTCGATTCATAAACGCACACGGCAGCGACGGTTGTTAGGCAGAAAGTTTAAATGTGACTCTGAGTTTGATGCCGCGGGTTGACGGCGAGGCCGGCGTGCCCACCCCGCGAAGGTATTTGTCGATCGCGACCATCACGCTTGCCGTCTGCATGACGAGCCTCGACAATAGCATGATCAACGTGGCGCTGCCGGCCATGTCCCGGGAGCTGGGCGTTTCGCCAGCGACGTCGATCTGGCTCATCAGCTCCTATCAGCTCGCG
>Ga0307499_10000027_pt1 | contig 45396 bp, 26 predicted proteins | sample 13_S_MG_FD_201363 | JGI IMG/M metagenome (GOLD analysis project Ga0307499, IMG submission 201363) | Soil microbial communities from Populus trichocarpa stands in riparian zone in the Pacific Northwest, United States - 13_S | ecosystem: Environmental > Terrestrial > Soil > Riparian zone > Trees... | reverse complement strand
ATGCTGGCGAGGTCGGCAGCCAGCAGCGGGGCCAGCTCGGCGTTGGCCCCGGCGGCCACCACGATCGCGTTCTCCCCGTCCGCGGCGACAGTGACGACCGCGAGGCCGGTCGGCACGTCCAGCTCGCGCAGCCCGCTGACGTCCACAGTGGACTCGACCAGGGCCGAGCGGAGCAGCCGGCCGGCGTCGTCCCGGCCGACCGCCCCGACGATCCGGCAGCCGGCGCCGGCCCGTGCCGCCGCCACCGCCTGGTTGGCCCCTTTGCCACCGGGCACCCGGGACAGCCCGGCCGCGAGCACGGTCTCGCCCGGGCCGGGGATCCGCGCCACCGGCAGCACCAGGTCGAGGTTGCAGCTACCGAGCACAGTGACCCGCCCGGCCCGCGCCGGTCCGCTGCTGATACTCATCCCGTTGCCCCAGCTGCCTCGGCGGCCCCGGTTGCCTCGGCCCGCGCGGTGTGAGAGTGCTGCGCTACGGCCACCGTGCGCCGGGCCAGGTCAGTGAGGCTGGCGCCGTCGAAGCCGGGCAGGCTGGACGCGACCCGGTCGCGCAGCGGCCGCACCCAGGAGTCGGGCACACCGGCGGCCCCGCGCAGCGTGCCGCAGACCGCACCGACGGTGGCGCCGTCGGAGTCGGTGTCCCAGCCACCGGTCACCGCCAGGCAGACGCTGGCGGCGAAGTCGCCCCGGCCGCGGGTCAGCGCGAACGCGACCAGCGCGGCGTTGTTGACGCTGTGCACCCAGTGCAGGTGACCGTAGTCGGCGTACAGCGCGTCCAGGGCCGCCTCAGCGTCCACATCGGACCGTCCCAATTGGACACCGCGGCGGAGCGCGGCCGGCAGCGGGCCGGTCGCCGGCAGCACGGCGAGCGCCTGCGCCAGCACCGTGTCCAGGTCGTCGGTGACGCAGGCGGTCGCGGTCATCGCGGCCACCGCCATCGCCCAGTGCACGCCGGCCCGGACATGGCTGAGCCGGGCGTCGGTGCGGGCCAGCCGGGCGGCGGCCGCCGGGTCGCCGGGGCAGGCCCAGCCGTAGACGTCGGCCCGGATCGCCGCGCCGATCCACTCCCGGAACGGGTTGCGGACGGTCGCCGTGTCCGGTGGCGCGAGGCCGTCGAGCAGGTTGCGGTACGCGGCCCGCTCGGCCGTGAACACCCGGCCCGCCGGCAGATCGGCGAGCCACGCCGCGGCGACGTCCGAGGTGTCGAACCGGTGGCCGTGCCGCTCCAGCAACCGCAGCGCCAGCATGGAGAAGTTCAGGTCGTCGTCCTCCGGCATCCCGTCGATGTTCTCGGCCAGGCTGGTGGACCGGCTGCGCCGGTTCCACGGCCAGCGCCGGGCCACCTCGGCCGGCAGGCCGGCCGCGGTGAAGTAGCCGGCCAGCGGCCACCGGCCGGTAGCCGTGAGGATCTCCCGGATGCCGTCGCGGGGGATCTTCTCCACCGGCTTGCCGAGCAGGCACCCGGCGGCCCGGCCGAGCCAGCCACCGGTCACGCGGTCGAGCAGCGAGGCCGCGGCCGGCGGCAGTGCCAGTGCCGGGACTGCCGCCGGGACGGCGTCGCCGACGTCCGCCGCCGGCAGCGCGTCGAGCTCGTCCAGCAGCACCCGGGCCAGCCGGCGCAGCGCCGGGCCGGCCGGCGGCTCGGAGGCGCCGTCGCGCGGCGGCACGATGTTCCCGCCGGCCGCCCGCCAACGCTCGGCCACGGCCGTCACCTCCCGGCCCTCGGCCGCGCTCTGCACCAACTCGTGCGGCAGCAGGTCCTCCGGCTGCACCCAGGTCAGCCGCATTGCCCGGGCCCATCGCCGCCGCGCCGCCCGGTCGGCTCGGCCGGCTCGGTCGCCTCGGCTTCAATCGGCAATGCCGGCTCGGACGGCTCAGCCAGCCCAGCCAACTCAGTCGGTTCAGCCGGCCCAGCCGGCCCAGCCGGCCCAGCCGGCTCAGCCAGCCCAGTCGGCTCAGCCAGCCCAGCCAACTCAGCGAACGCAGCCGCGTGCGCGCGCCGTCGCTGCTCGTCCCTGCTGAAGATCTCGGTCGCGACCTCGGCCATCACCCGCCCGGCCGCCTCGAGATCCAGCCGGCTGGCGGCGGACACCTGCTCCCGCCAGGACGCCGGCACGGCGGCGGAACCACCGAGCGCACCGCAGATCCCGCCGGCCATGCTGGCGATCGAGTCGGCGTCCCGGCCGTAGTTGACCGCGCCGAGGACCGCGTCCCGGTACCGGCCGCGGGCCACCAGCAGCATGCCGAGCGCGACCGGCAGCTCCTCGATGGACCGGGTCCGGCTGGGCCGGCGGGCATCCAGGCCGGGGTTGCGGTAGTCCGGACCCACCGGGTCGAACGGCGCGACCGCCGCCCGCAGCGCGGGTACCGCCGCGGCCGGGTCCGCCAGCCCGGCCGCGACGCCCCGGACCGCGTCGATCGCCGCCCGGGTGCCGTCCCGGGCCAGCGCCAGGCAGGTGTCCACTATGGACTCCGGCGTCGCCCCGACGGTCATCGCCGCCGCCACCGCCGCGGCGTACACCCCGGCGGCCTCCCGGCCGTAGCTGGACTGGTGCGCACCGGCCAGGTCGATCGCCTCGGCGTAGGCGGCACCCGGGTTCGCCGCGTTGGCGATCCCGATCGGGGCCGCGTACATCGCCGCGCCGCAGTTGACGATGTTGCCGACACCCGCCTCCCGCGGGTCCACGTGCCCGTAGTGCAGCCGGGCCACCAGCCACTTCTCCGCCAGGAAGACGCGGCTCAGCAGCAGCGCCTCCTGCTCCAGTTCCGGGATCCAGCGCTTGCTGGTGATCAGCAGCGGCACCAGGTCGGTGGCGACGGCGTAGGCGTCCAGGTGGTCCCGGCGCTTGGCGTAGACCTCGACCAGCGCGTGGGTCATCAGGGTGTCGTCGGTGATGTGGCCGTCCCCCTTGTGGTACGGCGCGATCGGGCGGGCCTCCCGCCAGTCCGGGTGGAACGGTGGCACCACCCCGTCCACCCAGCCGCCGTACCGGTCCTGGATCTGCGCCGGCGACCAGCCCTCGGTGGCGCCACCGAGCGCGTCACCGACGGCGGATCCGACCAGGCAGCCGACCGCCTTGTCTTCGAGCCGGTTCATTGGTCTCCCGGGAACGAACTCGCTGGGGCTCCCACGGCGCGGCGGGAGCCCCCGCCCGTCATCAGCCGCCGACCTGGTTCCAGCCGTCGGTGAGTTTGGTACCCAGCGTAGCCAGGTCGATCTTGTTCGCGAAGTACTGCTGCAGCGTCGGGGTGGCGACCTGGTCCTTCCACTTCGGATAGTTGTCGACCTGCTGGAAGGGTGCCTCGGTCAGCTGCGCGCCGGTCGCCAGCGTCGCGGTCCAACCGTCCTTGCCGCCGGTCTTCGCCGCCACCGCCGCCTGGGCGGCGGACGAGGTCGGGATCAGCCAGTCGCCCTGAGCCACCGCCGCCAGGTTGTCGGCCGATAGGAAGAAGTCGACGAACTGGGCCGCCTCGGTGACGTGCTTGCTCTGCGCCGAGACCGACAGCGTCTGCGGGTTGGCCGCCTGGTGTGCCGAGGTGCCGGCGAGGATCGGCAGCACCGCCCAGTGGAACGAGGGCTTCGCGTCGGCGACGATCTGCTGCGCCGCGTAGCTGCCCTGGACGGTCATCGCGTACTTGCCGGCGTAGAAGCCCGGCAGCACGTCGCCGCCGCTCTGGGTGACCGAGGTCGGGTCGATCGACTTGTCCGTGTAGATCATGTCGTGGATCCGCCGCGGCACCTCCTGCTCGCCGGCGTCCACCTTCACCGTGGTCTTGTCGCCCTCGGTGTAGAAGAACTTGCCGTCGAAGTTCAGGCCCAGGTTCAGCACGGTCGCGGTGGGCGACTTGAGCCCCCAGCCCAGCCCGTACTGCTTCGGCTTGGTCAGCTGCTTCGCCATCGTCTGGAACGCGTCCCAGCTCAGCGTGGGGCCGCCCGGCAGGGCCACCCCGGCCTGCTGGAGCAGGTCGGTGTTGACGAAGACCACATAGGACTGCAGCAGCGTCGGCCCGGCGTAGATCTTGCCGTCGCCGGACACCGTCTGCCAGACACCGTCCGGGATGCTCGACTTCACCTGGCTGGAGATCTGCGGAGTGAGGTCGGCGAGGAAGCCCTGCTTGGCGAAGCCGGCGATGTCGGCCGACTCGTCGTGGATGATGTCCGGGGCGCTGCCGCCCTGGAACTGCGTCACCAGTTGATCGTGCACCGAGTCCCAGCTGCCCTGGATGTACTGCACCTGCACCTTGGGATGGGCCGCGTTCCAGTCGGCCACGATCTTCTTGGACGCGGCCACCGTCGGCTGCTGGAACGCCAGGCTCTGGAACTTCAGCGTGATCGTGCCGTTCGCGTCGCCGGAGTCGCTGGACCCGCAGGCCGACAGCGCCGTCGCGGCCACGGCGAGCGCCGCCGCCGCGGCGAACTTTCGTGTCTTCATCCTCCGAACTCCTTCGATCGGTGGGCCGGCGGGCCATGGTTGGCCGCCGGAGCCCACAGTCAGCCTTTGACCGCGCCCGCGAGCAGCCCGGAGGTGAGCCGGCGCTGCAGGAACGCGAAGAACACCAGGCTGGGCACCGTGGCCAGCAGCGAACCGGCCGCCAGCGGGCCGAGCTGGACCTGCCCCTCGGCACCGAGGAACCGGGCCAGGGTGAGCGACAGCGTGGCTCGCTCCGGGCTCTGGATCAGCACCAGGGCGAAGAAGAACTCGTTCCACGCGGAGATGAACGTGAACATCGCGGTCGCCACCAGCCCGGGCAGCAACAGCGGCAGGACCACATTGGACAGTGTGCGCAGCCGCCCGGCGCCGTCGATGGCCGCGGCCTCCTCCAGCTCCACCGGCACCGAGGCCACGTAGCCCTGCAGCATCCACAGCGCGAACGGCAGCGACCAGACCAGGTACACGGCCACCAGGCCGGGCAGCGTGTTGAACAGGTGCAGCTGCTTGAGGAGCAGGAACAGCGGGATGACCACCAGGATGAGCGGGAAGACCTGGCTGACCAGGATCCAGCCGAGCGCGGCGGTGCGCAGCCGGGAGCGGAACCGGGCCAGCGCGTACGCCGCGGGCAACCCGACCAGGATGACCAGCACGGTGCTGGCCAGCGACACCCGCAGGCTGTTCCAGGCCGACCGGGTCAGCCCCTGCTCCCGCAGCACCGTGCTGTAGTTCGACCACTTTGGACTGCTCGGCAGCAGGCTCGGGGTGACCGAGACCAGCTCGCTGCTGGACTTCAGCGAGGTGGACAGCATCCACAGCAGCGGGAACGCCAGGAACAGCATGTACAGCACCAGCGCGCCGTACTGGGGTAACCGCACCAGCCGGCGGCGACGAGCTCCCGCGGTCATGGCCCGGCCGCCGGCGTCGGTGCCGCGCGGAGGGCGCCGCCGGGATACCTGGTCACGTCGCGGACCGGAGCCGGGAGCGGAGGTAGAACAGCAGCAGCGCGACGATCAGCACCACCATCACGTCGCCCATCGCCGCGGCGTAGCCGAATTCGCCGTACCGGAACGCCTCGTTGTAGGCGAACAGCATCGGCAGCATCGTCTTGCCGCCAGGGCCGCCGGCGGTCAGCACGTACACCAGGCCGAAGGAGTTGAAGTTCCAGATGAAGTCGAGTGACGTGATCGCGGCGACGACCGTGCGCAGCGCGGGCCAGGTGACGTGCCGGAAGCGTTGCCAGCTGCCGGCGCCGTCCAGCGCGGCCGCCTCGTGCAGCGACTCCGGCACCGCCTGCAGCCCGGCCAGCAGCGTGATGGTGGTCTGCGGCATGCCGGCCCAGACGCCCACCACGATCACGGCCGGCAGCGCGGTGGAGAAGTCGCCCAGCCAGTTCGTCGGGGAGTCGGTCAGGCCGAGGCGCTGCAGCGTCGTGCTGATCGGGCCCACGCTGGGATCGAGCATGATCCGCCACATGATCGCCACGATCACCGGCGGCATGGCCCACGGCACCAGCGACAGCGTCCGGGCCAGCCAGCGCAGCCGCAGCGGCTGGTTGAGCAGCAGGGCGAGCCCCAGCCCGAGGACGAACTGCAGCGCGGTCACCGAGAAGGCCCAGATCAGCCCGATCCGGAACGAGCTCCAGAACAGGGTGTTGTCGAGCAGCCGGCTGAAGTTGTCCACCCCGACGAAGTGGGTCGGCACGTTGAACCCGGCCCGGGAGTCGGTGAAGGCCAGGGTCAGCCCGCGGACCAGCGGTATCGCGCTGAACAGCAGGATCGGCAGCAGCGCCGGCAACACCAGCAGCCAGGCCTCCCGACCGCCGCGCACCGGCCGGCGGCCGCGGCGCTTCCCGGCTCCGCGGCCCGGCGCCGTAGCGGGCCGCGTGACCTCAGCGAGCCCGCTCAATGTTTCCCCGTTCGCGGCGCTGCGCGCCAAACGCGACGTCTTCCCTCGGCCCCGCGCAGCGACTTCGTCGGCGCGTTGCCTCAGTCCAGACGCCGCTGCGCTCCGCCCCGCTCACTGTTTCCCGCCAGCTGGCAGGGTCGAGGCGCGGATGATCAGTCGCGGTGCGACGGTCACCCGGCGCGGCTCCACGTCCGGCCGGCGGATCCGGTCGAGTAGCAGTTCGGCGGCGATCCGGCCGCGATCGGACGCCCCCAGGTCGACCGTTGTCAGCGGCGGCACGTACAGCTCGGCCAGCTCCGTACCGTCCATTCCGGACACCGCGACGTCGTCCGGGACGGCCAGGCCACGTTCGGTCAACGCGGTGACGGCGCCGACGGCGAGCAGGTCGTTCGCGCAGACCAGGGCGTCCGGCCTGGCCGCGGCCAGCAACCGGCCGGCCGCCTCCCGCCCGGCGGCGAAGGTGAAGTCGGCGGCCGCCACCTGGAGCTCCGGCGGGGCCGGCCGGCCCAGCTCGCGCATCGCCCGCTCGAACCCGCGCTGCCGGGCCGCGCCGGGCACCGTGTCGACCGGGCCGTTCAGCAGCCCGATCGACCCGCGGCCGGTCTCGGCGAGGTGCCGGACGACCAGACCGACGCCGCGGCCGGAGTTCACCCGGACGTTGTCCACCGGGACACCGCGCGGCAGGGTGCCCACCACCACGACCGGCACCACGGCCGCCGCCAGGCCGTCCAACAGTGCCGGGGTGACCCGCAGCGGGCTCAGGATGAGGCCGTCGGCGTAGCCGTGCGCCAGGCTGGCGAGCAGCGCCACCTCGTCGTCCGGGTCGGACCCGACCGACGACAGCAGCAGCCGGTAGTTGGCCGCCTTCACCACGGTCTCCACGGCGCGCATCATCGAGACGTAGACCGGGTTCCCCACGTCGGCGACGGCGAGGGCGAGCTGCTCGGTGCGCCGCACCTTCAGCGACCGGGCCGCCGCATCCGGCACGTAGCCCAGCTCGCGGGCCGCCTGCCGGACCCGCGCGGCCAGCTCCGGGCTGGCCGGCTGACCGTTCAGCACCCGGGACACCGACGCGACCGACACGTTCGCGCGCTCGGCGACGAGCGCCACGGTGGCACGCGGTCTCGGGCTCATGACGCTCCGGGAAGAGTCTCTGTAATCGTTCTCGTAAACGATTACACGGGAAGGTAACGCCGGCCTGAACCGCCGTCAAGACCAGCTCTGATCGCACCCGCAGCGGGATCCCGAGGGGCTCCACAGCCGGCGCGCGGAGCCGGCTGCACCGTCCGACCGGGGGCGACCTACGCTTAGCCGCCGGGAGGTTTCGCTGTGTGCCTGCCGCGCCTGGAGCGCCCTGGACCGCTAGGTTCCTGGTTCGGGCCCACCTGGTTCGGGCGTTCCTGGTTCGGACGTACCTGGTTCGGACGTACCTGGTTCAGGCTTACCCGGTTCGGGCGTTCCTGGTTCGGACGTACCTGGTTCGGGCGTACCCGGTTCGGGCCTTTGCCGGCTACTGCCGGCTGACGGGAGTTGATCGTGTGAGTCACCCTCATCCGGAGCTGGGGCCGCCGCCGCGGCTTCCCGCGGGCGGGCTGCGCGTCGTCGCCCTCGGTGGGCTCGGGGAGATCGGCCGGAACATGACCGTCTTCGAGCACGCCGGGCGGCTGCTCGTCGTCGACTGCGGTGTCCTGTTCCCGGAGGAGACCCAGCCCGGGGTGGACGTGATCCTGCCCGACTTCACCTGGCTGCGGGGCCGCCTCGACCGGATCGAGGCGATCGTGCTCACCCACGGGCACGAGGACCACATCGGCGGGGTGCCGTACCTGCTCCGGGAACGCGCCGACATCCCGCTCGCCGGTTCGAAGCTCACCCTGGCATTCGTCGCGGCGAAGCTCACCGAGCACCGCATCACGCCCAAGCTGGTGCAGGTGGCCGAAGGCCGACGGGTGCGGTTCGGGCCGTTCGACTGCGAGTTCGTCGCGGTCAACCACTCGATACCGGACGGCCTCGCCGTCGCGATCCGGACCCGCGCCGGGCTGGTGCTGCACACCGGCGACTTCAAGATGGACCAGTTCCCGCTCGACGACCGGATCACCGACCTGCGCGCCTTCGCCCGCCTCGGCGAAGAAGGGGTGGACCTGTTCCTGGTCGACTCGACCAATGCCGAGGTACCCGGTTTCACCACCGGAGAGCGCGATCTCGCCCCCGCGATCGAGGAAGTGTTCCGCACCGCGCCGCGGCGGGTCGTCGTGTCCAGCTTCGCCAGCCACGTCCACCGGATCCAGCAGATCCTCGACGCCGCCGCCGGACACGGCCGGAAGGTCGCCTTCGTCGGCCGGTCGATGGTCCGCAACATGGGCCTGGCCCGCGACCTCGGCTACCTGACTATCCCGGCCGGACTGGTGGTGGACCTCAAGACACTCGAGAAGCTCCCGCCCGAGCAGATCACCCTGGTGTGCACCGGATCCCAGGGCGAGCCGCTGGCCGCGCTGTCGCGGATGGCCAACCGCGACCACATGATCCACATCGACCCCGGCGACACCGTGCTGCTCGCCAGCTCGCTCATTCCTGGCAACGAGAACGCGATCTACCGGGTCATCAACGCGCTCACCCGCTGGGGCGCGAAGGTCGTGCACAAGGGCACCGCCAAGGTGCACGTCTCCGGCCACGCCAGCGCCGGCGAGCTCGCCTACTGCTACAACATCGTCCGGCCCCGCAACGTCATGCCCGTGCACGGCGAGTGGCGACACCTGGTCGCGAACGCCGCGATCGCCACCCGGACCGGCATCCCCGCCGACCGGGTCGTCATCGCCGAGGACGGGGTCGTCGTCGACCTCCTCGACGGCCGGGCCCGGATCACCGGAAAGGTGCCCGCCGGCAACGTCTACGTCGACGCCATGACCGTCGGCGGCGCGACCGAAACCTCGCTCGACGACCGGCGCACCCTGGCCGAGGAGGGCTTCCTCGCCGTCGTGCTGATCGTCGACGCGGACACCGGGGCCCTCACCGAACCACCCGACTTCCTCGCCCGCGGATTCGTCCACGACGCCAGCACGTTCGAGCAGGTCGTGCCGCTGATCGACAAGGCTCTCGGCAAGGCCGCCGGCGAGGGCATCGGCGAGATCCACCAACTGGAACAGATCATCCGGCGGACCGTGAGCAGATGGGTCAACACCACCTACCGGCGCAATCCGATCATCCTGCCCATCATCATCGACGCCTGAGCCCGCTCCATCCCGCTCCGTGAGCTGTCCGGCCGGGCGGATTTCGATGGCTCGTCGAGTGATCTGTCGCGGCCCCCGTGGCGACTAGTTGAGGGCCTATGGCCCCGTGTCGTCGTCCGAGTCTGATTCGGAGCTGGGGGAAAGATGTCTCATAAGTTGTTGCGGCGGGTCGCCGTCGCGGTCGGCTGCCTCGCACTGGCGGTGGCCGGCGCGCCGCCGGGGTGGGCCGACCAGAAGCCGTCGGCCCCGGCCGCCAAGCCGGCCCCGAACGCCAAGCCGGCCCCGAACGGCGGGGTGGCCCCGAACGGCGGGGTGGCCCCGAACGCCAAGACGGCCCCGAACGGCAAGGTGGCCGCGAACGCCAAGCCGGCCCCGAGCGCCAAGGCTTCCCCGGTCGGCAGGGCAGCCCCGAGCGGCAAGGTAGCCGCGAGCGGGTCGTCGGCAGGTGCGCGCATCCGCTGGGTGGCTCCGGCCAGCGGTGCCCGGGTCGGGTCGCCGCTGCGGGCCGTCGTGGGCGTCACCGCCGAGCAGGCGCTGCACGGCGTCCAGGTGCAGCTGTCGGCCGGGGGCCCGGTGTCGGTGCCGCGCCGGCAGGTGCCGGTCGGCGCGCTCGCCGCCGGCGCCACCCGCGACATCCCGGTGGCGTTGACCGCGTCGGCGGCCGGCGTCGGCGTCGTGCACGCCACCGTCCGTGGGCAGGACGGCGCCGGCCGGGCGGTGGTCACCGCCGCGGACCTGCATCTCGCGACGGGCGCCGGCCGGGTCGCGCTGTCGGCCAACGGGTCGTTGGAAGCAAAGGTGGCCGCGCTGGGCTTCGAGTCGGCCACGCTCGGCCGGCCGGTGTACGCGCAGCGGCGGGCCGCGCTGCTCGGCGGCGGCGCCACCCAGCGGATCACCCGTCGCCCCGCCGCCACGCCGCGGGCGGTGCCGGCGGACACGCCGGTGACCGGCACGATCAAGTACACCGACAGCGGCGGCGGCACGCACGCCGCCCGGACCATCCAGGTCGAGCTGCGGGACAGCGACGGGACCGCCGACGGCACCGTTCAGGACGTCATCACGACCGACGGCGACGGCAAGTACGCGCTGAAGGCGTCGACGTTCCGGGTGGACGGCACGACGCCGCGCCGGCTGTTCGTCCGGGCCAACACCCAGGGCAGCGCGTTCGTCGTCCAGTCCAAGGCGGTGCCGGCGGCGCCGCCGGCACCGGCGGTCCCGGCCCAGGTGCAGCACCTGGACTCGGCGGTCACCGAGGCGGCCGGGGTGGCGCTCGCCGTCGACCTGACCGCGAACAAGACCGACGACAACAACACCGCGTTCGGAGTGGCGGACGCGCTGACGACCGCGGTGCAGTACACCCGGCGGATCAACGGGGGCGCCACCCTCGGCGCGCTGACCGTGACGTTCCCCGACGCCGGTGGCACCAACTTCACCGGCGCCACGAAGAGCGCGCGGATCCTGCAGGGCGACCGGTTCGACTGGGACGTGATCCTGCACGAGTACGGCCACTTCGTCGGCGGCGAGTTCAACATCAAGGACTCGCCCGGCGGCGGGCACGGGTTGGACGAGAACCTCGGCGAGCGGCTGACCAAGGACCAGGGCATCCGGCTGGCCTGGAGCGAGGGGTTCGCCAGCTGGTTCGCCATCGTGGCCGAGGACGCGCTCAAGACCGCGGACCTGCACATCCCGAACGTCGGCGACACCCGCTACGACGACACCGAGGACGCGGCGATCAGCGTCGACCTGCAGACGAAGGTCGGTGTCGGCGAGGACAACGAGATGTCGGTGGCCGACGTGCTCTGGCACACCTACAAGGACGGCGCGCTGGCGGTGCCGGACACGACGATCATCTCGGGGCTGAAGACCGCGGCCGCGACCACGCTGTCGGCCGCCACGCCGGCGCTGCTCAAGTCCGGCAAGGCGGCGCTGTTCGACGACACCGGCGCGCCGGCGCGGGCCGAGGTCGCGCACAGCAACGACTTCGCCTGCGTGTACACCAAGCAGACGGTCTCGCCGGAGCTGACCGCACCGGCGGACGGGTTCAAGGCGAAGGCGGACACCCCGCAGAAGTTCGAGTGGAAAGCCAACGGCGCCGGGGTGTCCAACCGGCTGGACAGCTTCACCGTCCAGTTCTGGAGCCCCAACTGGGACAAGCTGATCTTCGAGTCGCCGGTCCAGGCGGCCACGAACTACACGCCCGCGGCGGCGGACTGGAAGACGAAGATCCTCGGCGGCAAGGACAAGGCCGGCAAGCTGCCGCCGACGCTGAAGGTGGTGGTGAAGGGCACCGGCACGAAGGTGCCCACCACCGGGCCGTACAAGAGCTGCGCGATCTCGATGGCCGTCAACCACGTCGACATCGTGTTCGCCATCGACACGACCGGCTCGATGGCGCCGTACATCGCCTCGGTGGTCGCCTCCGCGTCCAGCGTGGTCGACTCGCTGGCCGGTGACGGCGTGGACTACCGGATCGGGCTGGTCGACTACAAGGACGTCGACTCCGACCCGGCGGTCGTGCCGGGTTGCCCGCCGGACGCGTACGCGGCCCGCACCGATCTGGCGTTCTCCGACGTGAAAGCCGATATCCAGGCGGCGATCGGCACGCTGCCGGGCGCGGTCGGCGGCGGCTGCGACATTCCCGAGGACGTCTACTCCGGCGTCGAGCAGGCCATCGGCTTCCCGTGGCGGGACGGGGTGAAGAAGGCGATCATCCAGATGGGCGATGCGCCCGGTCACGACCCGGAGGCGCATTCCGGGTTCACCCTCGCCCGGGTCACCGCGGACGCCGCGGCCGTCGACCCGGCCGTGGTGTTCGCGATCCTGGTCGGCCCGGACACCAGCGCGCACGCGTTCGCCATCCAGCTCGCCACCGCGACCGGCGGCCTGACGTTCGACGCCACCGCCAACCCCGGGCAGGCCGGGCCGGCGGTGCTGGCCGCGGTCACCGAGCTGGCGCTGGCACCGACCGCGAACGCCGGCGGGCCCTACACCGGGCTGGTCGGCACCCCCGTCGACTTCGACGGATCCGGCTCGGCGGCGTCGGCACCGGCCGACATCGCCTCCTACACCTGGGACTTCGGCGACGGCAGCGCCGCACAGACGACCAGCGCGCCGACGGTGAGCCACACCTACACCGCGCCGCTGACCGGCACCGTGACGCTGACGGTGACCGACACCAGCGGCAAGACCGGGGTCAGCACCGCGACCGTGACGGTGACCAGGCCGCGGCCGCCGCTGGCGATCGACACCACGGTCTCCGCCGACACCGGCCGCACCCCGACCCTGACCGCGCCGCCGCTGACCACCTCCGGGCCGAACGAGCTGATCGCGGTGCTCATCTCGGCGGACGGTCCACTGGGTAGCGTCCAGCAGGTCCGCTCGGTCTCCGGGGGCGGCCTGACCTGGCAGCGGGCGGTCAGCGCGACCGCGCAGGCCGGAAACGCCGAAGTGTGGACCGCGGTCGCGACCGCGCCGCTGGCCGGGGTCACGATCGCGGCGTCCCTGTCGCAGAGCGGGTTCGACGGCTCGATCACCGTCGTCGCGCTGACCGGGGCCAGGCCGACCATCGGAGCCGTCGCGCGCGGATCCGGCCGCGGCAACGCGGCCGCGGGCCTGACCACGACCAGCCCGAACAGCCTGCTGCTGGCGGTCGGGCACGACTGGAGCCAGGCGGCGACGCCGACGCTGCCGGCCGGGCAGGAGTTCGTCCACCTCTTCGTCGACACCCGGGTGGGCGACACCGCCTGGGCCCAGCGGGTCACCGACCTGGTGCCCGCCGCCGGGACCGGCATTACCTTCCAGGCCGGCCTGCGCGCCAACGACCGCTGGAACCTGGTCGGTATCGAGGTCGCCGTGGCCAGCTGATCCTGCGCTCGCCGCGCCCCACACCCCTGGCCGGGGGTGTGGGGCGTTGGCGGGTCAGCGTCGGGGGCGGTTCCAGGGGCCGGTGATGGCGTAGACGTGGCCCGGGGTCTGGATGTTGGCGAACAGGATGCGCCCGTCCGGGCTGAAGGTCGGGCCGGTGAACTCGCTGTCGTTGAGGTCGTTGCGGGCCAGCGCGAAGGGCATGCCCCGGTCGGTGACGCTGACCAGGTGGTTGATGCCCTCGCCGTCCTCGGCCAGGATCACGCCGCCGAACGGGGACAGCGCGATGTTGTCCGGCCCGTCGTAGTCGGTGTCCCGGGTCGGGTCCGGATTCACGCCGAAGATTGTTTTCAGGGTGATGGTCCGGGTGTGCGGGTCGTAGCGCCAGACCTGCCCGTCGTGCTCGTTGACGCTGCCGTCGCTGGCCCGGGCGAAGCTGGCGACGAAGTAGGCGCCGCCGTCCTGCCAGTAGGCGCCCTCGAGCTTGCGGCTGCGGGTCACCTGGTCGTCCGTGAACTGGGAGCGCACCGAGACGGTGCCGGCGTCGCGGTCCGGCACGTCCACCCAGCTGACCTGGTAGCGGGTGCCCGGCCGGGTCGCCTGCGACAGGTCGGCGATGCGGGTACCGCCCTCGGTGCAGCTCATCGCCTGCAGCCGCCCGGCCGTGTCGCCGCCGGCGCTGACCGCCAGGGCACGCAGCCGGCCCTTGCCGCCGCGGAAGGGCCGCGGCGGGGTCCACCGGTAGAACAGCCCGTGCGGGGCGGTCGCGTCCTCGGTCAGGTAGATCGTCGAGCTGTCCGGGTCGACCGCCACCGCCTCGTGCGCGTACCGGCCCAGGAACTTCAGCGGCACCGGGTGCAGGTTCGCCGCCCGGTCGAACGGGTGCACCTCGAACACGTACCCGTGGTCGTGCTGGAACCCCCCGCCGGCGCGCTGCTCGGTCTCCTCGCAGGTCAGCCACGAGCCCCACGGGGTGTGACCACCCGCGCAGTTGTTGTGCGTGCCGGCCAGGCTGACGTACTCGCCGACCCGGCTGCCGTGCCGGTCGACCACGATGTTCGTGGTGCCGCCGCGCGCGCCCGGGTCGTAGCCGAGGCCCGGCAGGGCCGGCACCCCGAACGGCTCGGTGTTGCCGATCTCGTGGTTGTTGACCAGCACGAACCCGTCCCGGTGGGCGAAGCAGGCGGTGCCGTCGGCGTCGCTGGGGGTCGGCTGGCCGGTCTCCAGCAGCGTCACCCCCTCCTCCGCGACCACCCGGTACGAGAACCCGGCGGGCAGCGCGAGCAGCCCGGCCGGGTCGGCGACCAGCGGGCCGTAGCCGGCCGGCGGGCAGCCACCGGCGTACGCCTCAGCGGGCCCGGCGATCGGGCCGAGGCTGCCGGAGATGACGATGCCCAAACTACCCAGCGCGCCGGAACGCAGCAGGTCACGCCGTGACAGCGGAGCCAAGACCATCACCTCGGGTTCGGTGCCCACAGCCAACGTCGTCACGCCGTGACAGCGGAGCCAAGACACCACCTCGGGATCGGGACGAACGGTCGGAACCTGTCTACCCCGTCCGGCTGCCACCCGCGAGCGGAAGCGCTCGTGCGTTCCGGCAGGCCCGCTAGGTGATCCTGGCGCCGTAGACCTTGTGCACCGTCATCGTGATCAGTACCCGCCTGGCGGCCACCATGACCGCGCGGTACTCGGCCCAGTCCGGATGTTCGCCGGCCGCGCCGCGGTAGTAGTCCACGAGCGCCTGCACGGCCGGACCATCCGGATCCGTACCCGGCCCGATCAGCGTCGCGTTGCCCTCGGCGGTCGCCCAGGACCGGCCGTCCGCGCTGGTGACCTGCAGCGAGGTGCGAGGGTCGCGGCGGATGTTCGCGGTCTTGGCCAGCCCTTCGGCGGTGGACACGTAGATGACGCCGGCCGGCCGGTCGTAGTACGGCATGACGGGCGACAGCTGCGGCCGCCCGTCGGACTTCATCGTCGCCAGCACCCCGATGCGGGACTCCGCCAACAGCGCATGCATGTCGAAGCTCACGCCGCCGGCAACCTCCCTCCGCCGCACCGCTATTCCGGCGCCGCTCAGCGCGCCATCGAGGCCGCGGCCGAACCCGCTCGCGGCCCAGGACGACGGTCGCCGGGTCCGCGGTGACCAGCGACGTGGGGATCGGCTGGATCCAGGTCCCGGCGCCGGCGATGTCCGGCTCCCCGTCCGGGTCGGCGCTGGGTGGACCCAGGCCGGACGGCAGCGCCCGGCGGTTGCGTCCGTCGATCGCGGTCAGGCAGGCGTTCGTGGCGATGCGGTAGAGCCACACGCGTACCGACGACCGGTGCTCAAAGGTGGCCCACCCGCGCCAGGCCCGCAGGTACGTCTCCTGGACGGCGTCCTCCGCGTCATCCCACCCCCCGAGCATCCGGTAGCAGTGCGCGAGCAGGCCACGCCGTTCCCGCTCGAACCGGTCGGTCAGCGGCCCAGTTTCGGTCGCAGCCACGCGGCGAACCTCCGGATCGCGTCGTCGGCCTCGGGTGTCCGCCCGGCGGCCATCTGGAATGTGTGCAGTTGACCGGAGAACACGTCCAGGCGCACCTCCACCCCGGCCGCCCGCGCCTGCTCGGCCAGCCTGGTGCTGTCATCCAGGCCGGACTCGTCCGCGCCCACCTGCAGGAACATCGCCGGCAGCCCGGTCAGATCGGCGTGCAGCGCGTTGACCAGCGGATCCTTCGGGCTCGCGGCGTTCTGCAGGTACGCCGAGACCAGGCCCCGCACCAGTTCCCGGGTGAAGAACACATCGGTGTCCGCATTGGACTCGAAGCTGGAACCGGCCAGCTCCATGTCCACCCACGCCGACATGAGCAGCAGCGCGGCCGGTTCCGGCAGGCCCAGGTCCCGGATCCGCAGCGCCGCCTGGACGCAGAGCCCGCCGCCGGACGAGTCACCGGCCAGCGCGGCGGTCAGGCCCTGGCCCACCACCCACCGGTACGCCGCGACCGCGTCCTCGATCTGCGCGGGATAGCCGAACTCCGGGGCGAGCCGGTAGTGCACGAGCAGCGCCCGCACCCCGGCCGCCTTCGCCAGGTGTCCGTACAGCTTGCGGTGCGTGTACAGCGAACCGCCGACGAAGCCACCACCGTGGAAGGCCACGATCACCGGGCCCGGCGGCGCCCCGTGCGGCTGGAGCCACATCGCGGGCACCCCGCCGGCCGTCACCTCGAGGTAGTCGACCCCGCCCGGCTCCACCGTCACGTCGCCCCAGGAGTCGTCGTCCAACCCCTCGCCCCGGGCCCACCGCCGGTACATCTCCTTGATCACGTCCATGCCATGCAGACCTCGCCCGGCCCTGAAAGGAATCGCGCACCGCCCGCCGCCGGGTTGTCACACCCGGGTCCCGGCCGGTGTCTGCATGTCGAAACCGAGGAAACCCCCTGGAGGAGACATGGCCAGCAACACCCGGATCCCGAAGGCCGAGCTGACCGGCATCTACGGCGCGCTGGTCAAGCGGATGTCCCGCAAGATGCTCGGCGACGTGGCCGAGCCGGTCGAGGTGGCGTGGCACAACCGGAAGGTGCTGAACTTCAGCTTCAGCATCGGCCGCAAGGCGCAGAAGTGGGACCAGTGCGACGCGAGCCTGAAGTCGTTCGCCCACATGGCGGTGGCCAGCCTGGTCGGCTGCAGTTTCTGCCTGGACCTGGGCTACTTCCAGGCCCACAACGAGGGCCTGGACCTGGCCAAGGCGCGGGAGGTGCCACGGTGGCGCGAGTCGGGTGTCTTCACGCCGCTGGAGCGCGACGTGATGGAGTACGCCGAGGCGATGACGCACACCCCGCCGACGGTCACCGACGAGCTGTCGGCCCGGCTGCTGGCGGTGCTCGGCCCGGCCGCGCTGGTGGAGCTCACCGCCGTCATCGCGCTGGCGAACCTCTACACCCGCTCCAACACCGCGCTCGGCATCGAGTCGCAGGAGTTCTCGGCCGCCTGTGACCTGAAGCCGCTGGCCGTACGATCGCCGGCGTGAGCGACGACCCGTTCGTCACCCACCGCAGCCTGCTGTTCACGGTCGCCTACGAGATGCTCGGCTCCGCGGCCGACGCCGAGGACGTGGTGCAGGAGACCTGGCTGCGGTGGGCCGACGTCGGCGACCCTGCCCGGGGCGGTACCGCCTGGGCGGAGGTGCGCGACCCGCGCGCGTACCTGGTCCGGATCGTCACCCGGCAGGCCCTCAACCGGCTGCGCACGCTGGCCCGGCAGCGCGAGGACTACGTCGGTGAGTGGCTGCCGGAGCCGCTGCTGACCGGCCCGGACGTGACCGAGGACGTCGAACTCGCCGAGAACGTCTCGATCGCGATGCTCACCGTGCTCGAGACGCTCGGGCCGTCCGAGCGCGTGGTCTTCGTGCTGCACGAGGTGTTCGACGTGCCGTACGAGGAGATCGCCGGTGCGGTGGGCAAGTCCGCGGCGGCGGTCCGGCAGATCGCGCACCGGGCCCGCCGGCACGTCGCCGCGCGGCGCCCGCGGATGCGGGTCAGCCGCACCGAGCAGCGGCAGGTGGTGGAGCGGTTCCTGGCCGCGCTCAGCACCGGCGACGTGCCTGGCCTGCTGGACGTGCTCGCGCCCGACGTCGTCCTCGTCGCCGACGGCGGGGGCCTGGCGCCGGCGGCCCGGCAGCCGGTCGAGGGCAGCACCCGGGTGGCCGCGCTGCTGGCCGGTTTCGCGCGGGTCGCGCCCGGCGCGCAGGTCGGCACGCTGCTGCTCAACGGCGCGGTCGCGGCCCGGATCGACGCGGCCGGCGAAGTCAACACCGCCGTCACCTTCGTGGTCGAAGACGGCCGGATCACCCGCATCTACGCGATCCGCAACCCGCACAAGCTGCGGCGGCTGGACGCGGTGGCGGAGCTGCGCCGCTGACGTCCGTGGGCCGCAGACACCACTGAGACCACCCGCGGTGCTGAGATCGCCCATGGTGGGCTTTAGTTCATCAGGTCAGGCCTTGGGGTCGCCTTGACGGAGTATTGACCTTATGGGTCGAACCAGACAGTGTTCGGACATCTCGGCGCTTGGGCCGAGGTGATCCCCGCCTGGCAGGCACAATCCGACGGCTCCGGACACGGGGTGATCCTCGGCTGTCCCGGGCCGGACGGAGCCTGCTGCACGGCCACCGCCGTGCTCGACTCCCCGGAGGACCCGGATGCTTCGATCCAGCCAACGTCGAATGGCCGTCGCGGCCCTCGGCGCCGCCGCGCTCGCCGGCGCGCTCGCCGTCGCCACCCCCGCCACGGCCGCCCCCGCGACCGGGCAGATCCAGCTCGCCGCGGGCGCTGAGGCGATCCCCGGCAGCTACATCGTCGTGCTGAAGAGCGGTTCGGCGACCAAGTCCGCGCAGGCGGTCGGGCAGGCGGCCAGCAGCCTGGCCGGCCGGTACGGCGGCGCGCTGCGCTACACCTACACCGCGGCGCTGCAGGGCTTTGCCGCCACGATGACCGACAGCGCGGCCCGGCAGCTGGCGGCCGACCCCCAGGTCGCCGTCGTCGAGCAGGACTCGGTGGTGCACGCCGACGTCACCCAGACCGGCGCGACCTGGGGCATCGACCGGGTCGACCAGCGGAACCGGCCGCTGAGCGGCACCTACACCTACAACACCACCGCCACCAACGTGACCGCGTTCATCATCGACACCGGCATCCGGACGACGCACAACGAGTTCGCCGGCGGGCGGGCGACGGTCGGCACCGACGCGGTCGGTGACGGGCGGAACGGCCAGGACTGCAACGGCCACGGCACGCACGTCTCCGGCACCGTCGGCGGCACCACGTTCGGGCTGGCCAAGGGCGTCAGGCTGGTGGCGGTGCGGGTGCTCAACTGCGCCGGCAGCGGCACCACCGCCGGTGTCATCGCCGGCATCGACTTCGTCACCCGGTCCACCGCCCGGCCCGCGGTCGCCAACATGAGCCTGGGCGGCGGCGCGTCCGCCACCCTGGACGCCGCGGTGCGCCGCTCGGTCGCGGCCGGCGTGACGTACGCGATCGCCGCCGGCAACAGCAACGCGAACGCGTGCAACTTCTCGCCGGCGCGGACCGCCGAGGCGATCACGGTCGGCGCGACCACCATGACCGACGCCCGGTCCTCGTTCTCCAACATCGGCACCTGCCTGGACATCTTCGCGCCGGGCTCGAGCATCACCTCGTCGTGGGCCACCAGCAACACGGCCACCAACACGATCAGCGGCACCTCGATGGCCACCCCGCACGTCGCGGGCGCGGCGGCGCTCTACCTCGCCACCCACCCCACCGCCAGCCCGGCGGCGGTGCGGGACGCGCTGGTCGCGGCCGCCACCCCGAGTGTGATCAGCGGCGCGGGCACCGGCTCCCCGAACCGGCTGCTGTTCACCGGCACACTCTGAGCAAGCCCAGCTCTGAGCACCCGCTCTGAGCAACCCGCCCTGAGCAACCCCAGCCAACACGGCGGGCTGCCGGCCGGCGCGAGCCGGCCGGCAGTCCTGGTGGGCGCAGGGGTCCAGTGGGTGCAGGGGTCCAGTGGGCGCTGTCAGAACACGCTCAGGCCGAACCTCTCCAGCGGCTCGGTGACCGGCTGGAAGAACGTGGTCCCGCCGACCCGGCAGTCGCCGCTGCCGCCCGAGGTCAGGCCGAGCGCGGTGCTGTCGGCGAACAGTGGGCCGCCGCTGTCGCCGGGCTCGGCGCAGATGTCGGTCTCGATCAGGCCGGTGACCGTGCCCTCGGCGTAGTTGACCGTGGCGTCCAGGGCGAGGATCGAGCCGCAGTGCAGGCCGGTGGTGCTGCCGGTGCGGCAGGCCTGCTGGCCGACGGTCGGGGTCGCGGCCTCGGTGATGTCCTGGTCGCCGACGGTGCCCTCAGCCGGCTCGGTGCCGGTGTAGCTGACCACGCCGAAGTCGTCGCCGGGAAAGCTGCTCGCGGCCCGCTGGCCGATCAGGGTGCCGTCGGTGGTGGTCCAGGTATCGCCGATGTTCGTGCAGTGCCCGGCGGTGAGGAAGAACGTGGCGCCGTCGGCGTCGCGGACGTTGAAGCCGAGCGAGCAGCGCGCGCCGCCGGTGAGGATCGCGTCGCCGCCGCTGATCAGCGGTCGGAACGCGGTCGCGGTCCGCTGCACCCGTACCGCCGCGCCGTACCGCCGCACGGTGGCCAGCAGCGCGGTCAGCTGCGGCCCGCCGGCCTGCGGGGTGACGGTCACGACGACCTGGTCGCTGGCCGGGTCGGCGCGCCAGGCGGTGCCGACCGCGTCGCGGTGCCGGCGCAGCCCGGCGGCCACCGCGGCCAGTTGGCGAACGCCGCGGGCGACGAGCTTCGGTGTCGCGCCGGCGGCGCGGACCTGCTCGGCGGCCGCGGCGTCGGTCACGGTCACCACGGCGGTGCCGTCCGCGGCGAGGTAGCTGCCGGCGGTGCGGGAGCCGAGCCGCTGCTGGAGGGCCTGGGCCAGCGCGACAGCACCGGCCTGCGCGGCGATCCTCCCGGGCGCCGCGGCGGGGGCCGCCGGAGCCGTTGCGGTACGGGCCGGCGTGGCGGTCGCGTTCGCACCAGCCACCGCGATGGCCGCGGCGACAACCGAAGCGCCGACCGCGGCCAGCGCGACCAGCCGGGACCTCCTGCCTGAGCGGTGGTTCACCCGAGCCTCCAGTTCGTCTTGGCGGCTCCCCCGACGGTGGGGGAGGCGGCCGCCGTCCGGCTGCCGCTCGGTCTGCTACGAACGCCGTCCCGGACTGGTTCAAATGGAGCAAAACTGATCCTGCATCGAGCCATGGTGGAGGCGAATCCGGCACGGGCCGTACAGATCCGATCACCACAGCGCTACCAACAGGTCAGTTCGAGAGTCGACTGTGGAGCTGGTCCACTGTGGAGCCGCTCCACTGGGCATCCGGCTGGCCGCCGAGCGCTGACCACCGACGATCACCGGACTCTTCCAGCGGCAGGTAGTACCGGACGAGGTCGCGATCGGCAGCTGCCAGCCGACCCGTGGCGCTCTCAGGTCAGGGCGGGGATCACCGTGCGGGCGAAGAGGTCGATGTCGGTGTGGTCGTAGGCGGCTTGCGGGAAGTAGGTGATGGCGTAGGTCATCCCCAGTCGCTCGGCCGCCGTCAGCTTCTCGACGATCTGTTCGGGAGTGCCGACCAGGGGGCCGCTGGCGAGTTCCTCGGTCAGGTTCTGTAGCCGCTCCGGCGAGATCAGCGGTTCGTACCGGGCGCGGATCGCCGCGAGCCGGTCGGCCACGTCCGACTCGGTCTCGCCGATCACCACGTTGTAGTTGGACGATCGCACGATCGCGTCGTAGTCGGTGCCGAGGTCCTTGCAGTGGTCGGCCAGCACCCGGGACTTGCGGGCGAAGACGTCCGGGGTGCCGTCGAAGTTGGTGTACCGGGCGTGCTGCGCGGCGATCCGCAGGGTCTTCCGCTCGCCCCCACCGGCGATCCACAGTGGAACGCCACCGTCTTGCAGCGGCAGCGGCCGGCAGATCGCGCCGTCCACCTGGTAGTGCGTGCCAGCCAGGGTCGCGGTGCCGGTCGTCCAGAGCTGCCGCATGATCTGCACGCCCTCGGCGAGCATGCCGAGCCGGGTGCCCACGCCGGGGAAGCCGTAGCCGTAGGCGCGCCACTCGTGCTCGTACCAGCCGCCGCCGATGCCCATCTCCGCCCGGCCGCCGCTGATCACGTCGACGGTGGCGGCGAGCTTGGCCAGGTAGGCGGGGTTGCGGTAGCCGATGCACGTGCACATCTGGCCGAGCCGCACCCGTTCGGTCGAGGCGGCCAGCGCGGCCATCAGCGTCCACGCCTCATGCGTCGCCTCGTCGGTCGGCACCGGCACGGTGTGGAAGTGGTCGTAGACCCAGACCGATTCCCACGGCCCGGCGTCCGCGCACCGCGCGACCGCCAGCATGGTCGACCACTGGTCCCGCGGCGCCACCCCGGCCAGGTCGAGGCGCCAGCCCTGGGGAACGAAGAGTCCGAACCGCATGAAAGCAGCCTATCCGTCCGGACGGCCCATCTCCGCGTCCACGATCCGGGCCACCGCCGCCGCCTCGGCCGCGGTGAGCGGGCCCAGCGGCGGCCAGGTGTCGGGGTGGTCGATCTGTCCCAGGTGGACCATGGCCGCCTTGAACGCGCCGAGCGCTCCGGCGGTGAAGCCGATCCGGCCGCGGTCGGGGATCGCGATGATGCGGAACAGCCGGCTCAGCCGGCGCTGCCGGTCGGCGGCCCGCCGGGTGTCGCCGGCCCGAGCCGCCTCGTACAGCCGGACGAAGCCGGCCGGGTCGACGTTGCCCAGCCCGGGCACCACCCCGGCGGCACCGGCCGCGACGGCCGAGTCGACCAGCGTCTCCGACCCGGTGAAGACCGGGAACCCCAGCTCGCGGGTGTGGTCCAGGGTCCACCGCAGGCCGGCCAGATCCCCGCTGGAGTCCTTGGCGGCGGCGATGTCGCCGGACCGGGCGAGCGCGATCATGGTGTCCGGCTCGATCCGGACGTGCGTTGCCGGCGGGATGTCGTAGGCGACGATCGGCAGGTCGAGCCGGCGGTGCAGTTCGGCGAAGTGGGCCAGGATCTCCCGCTGGTCCGGGCTGACGTAGAACGGGGCGGTGGCCACCAGCGCGGCGGCGCCGTGATCGCGGGCCGGCCGCGCCCGCTCGATCACCCGCCGGGTGCCGGTGTCGATCACGCCGAACAGCACCGGCACCCGCCCGGCGGCCGCCTCGACCGCCACGTCCAGCGCGGCCAGCCGGGTCGCGTCGTCCAGCAGTGCCGCCTCGCCGGTGGAGCCGCCGATGAACAGCCCGCCGACGCCCGCGTCGACCATGCCGCGGCACAGCCGCGCCAGCGAGGCACGATCCAGGTCGCCGTCGGGCCGCCGCGGGGTGACAACCGGCGGGATGACCCCGGACAGCACTGCGGTCATCGCCACTATGCGTTCGCCTTCCGGGTCGGCACCGCGACCGCGGCCGGGCCCGGGTCGGTCGCAAGTGGACGGTCCACTTCGGACGGATCGAGCCGGCCGTCGTCGATGTCGTACCGGGCGAGGGTGGCCAGCCGGCGGGGGACATCGAACGCTACCAGCGCGGCCGTGACCACGGCGAGGGTGCACGCCAGCAGGGCGAGCGCCTCGCCGAGCCCGAGCGAGTTGGCGATCCGGGCGCCGGCCAGCGGTGCGACCGCACCGCCGAGCGCACCGACGTTGTAGGTGAAACCGAGGCCGGCGGCCCGGGTGCGGACCGGGTAGTGATCGCCGATGAACTTGGGTAGCAGCCCCGAGCTGCCCTGCCCGGTGGCCTGCAGCACGAACAGCAGCAGCCAGACGAAGATGATGCTGCTGTCGCCGCTGAGCGCGAAGACCGGGAACACCAGCAGCGCCGCGAGCAGCAGCCCGGTCACGTAGGTGATCCGGGTGCCGAACCGGTCCCCGAGCACGCCGGCCAGGCAGGACCCGGCCGCGTAGCCGAGGCCGGCCCAGGTCAGCGCGTTCGCGACCTGCCCGGCGTTGTAGTGCAGTTCGGTCTTCAGGTACGTCGGCAGCAGCGATTGGATCGGCCAGGAGGCGAGGAACGCCGCGAACACGACCGCCATCAGCCCGACCACCATCGGCCAGCCCCGGCCGGCCAGCTGGGCGGCGTACGTGACGAAGCCGGCCACGATGACCGCGATCAGCGCCGGGTACCAGGGCCCGGCGTGGCCGCTGAAGATCAGCACCAGCGACACCGCGAGGACCGCCGCGATCACCGCGTTCACCGGTGCCCGGGCGCTGGTGAGCAGCGCCCCGGCGCTGGTCGGTCCGGAGCGGTCGGCCCGGGCCTGGTCCCGGCGCCAGTCCTCGGCCTCCGGCAGCGTGCGGCGCAGCACCAGCGCGAACGCCGCCGGGACGACACCGAGGAAGAACAGCCAGCGCCACGAGGAGTGCGGGACGATCACCGCGTACGCGCGGGCGGCCAGGATGGTCCCGATCGGGTAGGCCGACAGCAGCATGCCGGTGGCCCGGTTGCGCAGCGCCCGCGGCCAGCTCTCCATCACGAACGTGGCGCTCGACCCGTACTCACCGGCCATGCCGAGCCCGACCACGGCCCGGAACGCGAACAGCGACCAGTAGTTCCAGGACAGCCCGCACAGCAGGCTGCCGCCGGCGAACAGCAGGATCGAGGCCACCATCGCCGGCTTCCGGCCGAACCGGTCACCGAACGCGCCGAGTGCCAGGCCGCCGAACCAGCGGGACACGAACGCGGCGCTGACCAGCGTCGCCGACACCGGCAGGCTGAGGTGGAACTCCTTGCCGACCTCGGTGAGCACGAGCGTGATCAGGACGAAGTCGAACCCGTCGAGCAGGTAGCCGAACCAGGCGCCGGCGAACGCCCGCCGCTGCTGGGGGGTCAGGTCCCGGAGAGTGGCTGAAGGTGCGGTCATCGTCGACGCCTCCCTTGTAGGACGTCCTACATCCTACGATGGCTGAGACGGTACGACCCGAACCGGGGAGAGGCAAGCCGTGACGAGGGCTCGATCCGAGCAGACCCCGAGCGCACCGGGGGTACGGCGCAGCCGCAGCACCGAACTCGCGCAGGCTGTGGTAGCCCTGATCACCGACCGTGATCTCGCCCCGGGCAGCCCGCTGCCCACCGAGGCGCAGCTCACCGCCGACCTGCGGACCAGCCGCGGCCCGCTGCGGGAGGCGCTCAAGGCGCTGCAGGCGCTGGGCATCGTCGAGGTCCGGCACGGCTACGGGACCTTCGTCGGGCCGGCCACCGCCGACGCGATGCTGCCGTGGCTGAGCTTCCGGGCCCGGACCCGGTCGGCGCTGGCGGACCTGCTCGACGTGCGCGAACTGCTGGAGATCGGGCTGACCCTGCGGCTGGCCCGGTCCGGGGTGCCGGCGCCGGTGCTGGCCGAACTGCGCGGCTGCGTCGCCACGATGGGGCTCGGCGGCCACCGCGCGGCCCGCGCCGACCAGCGCTTCCACGAGATCATCTGCGAGGCCGCCGGCAACGAGCTGGCCAAGGACCTGGTGCGGATCTTCTGGCAGGCCTACGTCGACGCCGAGCAGGAGGTCGGCGTGCCGCGGTCGAACCCCGCCGAACTGGCCGAGCGGCACGACCGGATCGTCGCCGCCCTCGTCCGCGGCGACGATTCCGGCGTGGCGGACACCGTCCGCCGGCATTTCGACGAGGTCCGGGGCCGGCTGGCCCCCGAGCGCTGACCCGGCCGGTCAGCTCCCGATACTGCCGGGCTGGCCGGGCACGGCCAGGAGCGCGAACATTCCGCCGACCACCGGGCGGGCCTGGAAGCCGACCTGCCTGTTGATCACGGTCTCGTGCCAGTCGGTGAACGGCGCCCTGGACGCCGACGTGGTGAGGAACTCGTAGAGGCTCTCGATCAGCAGCCGGGTGATTCCCGGCTCGTTCCGGAGCCAGCCGGCCGTCCACATCTCCCAGTCGTCCTTGGTGTACGTGTGCCGCACGTCGAGCGGCACGCCGTAGGTGTTGGCCCGGCGCAGGTACCAGGCGGCCTCGGCGCTGGCCACCCGCCGCGGCACCAGGCCGAGGCCGAGCAGATCGTCGGCGAGGCCGTTGTACTTCAGGCTCCAGGTGCCGGGTTGGTCGTAGGCGAGCTTCAGGTGCGCACCGGAGCTGTCCTGCGCCTTGCCCACCCACTGGCCGATGTAGTCCCTGGCCACCGACCGGTAGTGGGTCGCGTCGCCGGTGTTGCCCGCGGCCGCCGCGACGATGCTCATCGCGCCGATGCCGATGATGCCCTTGAGCGCGAGGTTGACGCTGTGCCCGATGAAGCCGGTGAAGTCGTCGGTCTGGTTCTGGAACTCCGGGTCCAGCGCCGTGCCGACGAGATAGTCCGCCCACTGCTTCAGGATCGGGTAGTGGGCGGTGGCGAACTGGCGGGCCGCACCCCGGTCGACGCGGCGCAGGTAGGCCGCCGACATGATCGCCATGTTCGCGGACTCCTCCACCGGCATGTCCTCCTCCACGCCGTCGTTGTGGCCGGTGGCCCGCGGGTAGTGGGTGCCCAGGTCGTGCTCGGCGAACATCTTGGGCCAGCCGCCGTGCTCGGCGTAGTCGAGCAGCGGCGCGAGCAGCAGCCCGAGGTAGCCGGGGTCGAGGTAGGCGAACACCGGCATGGCCGGGTAGATGACGTCGACGGTCGACATGTTGCCGTTGCTGGAGATCTCCTTGAGGAACGCCCAGGGCTCGCCGTCGCGGCTGACCAGTTCGGTGCCCGCGTAGGCCTGGCGCAGGGCCAGCGCGCAGATCGCGGCGTACTGCCGCCCGCCGGCCCTGGTGGCGTCGCGGGTGACCCGCTCGTCCAGCCGGTCGGCGCGCCTGCTCGCGGCCGCGCGGTCGGCGTGGAAGAACGCGACCATGTCCGGCCAGCTGGCGAAGTAGCTCTTCCACAGCGGCGGCAGCGGGGTGTTCAGGTAGCTGACCGCCGGCTCGCGGACGTGGCCGATGCTGAGCACCACCTCGTCGGTCCGCCGGTTGACCGGGCCGAGGTCGACGTTGAAGGCGAACACCGGCCAGCGGTCGTTGATCGACCGGAACTGGGTGTCGACGCTGTTGTCCAGCGCGCCGTTGGTCACCGCGGCGGCGCGCACGACCGCGTCCGGGCCGATCTGGTAGGTCACGCCGGAGGTGAGCGCCGCGGTCCAGACCACGGTGCCCCAGGCGGCGCTCTCGTTGTTCTCCTGCAGCACGTCCGGGTTGGCCGGGGTGCTCGTCAGGCTGAGCAGGGTGCTGCCGCCGGACGGGGTCCTCGTCTGCTCCCAGGTGATCCGCGCGTTGCTGTCGCCGTGCGCCCACTCCCCGGAGATGTCGAAGTAGAGGCTCACCTGGTGGGCCTGGCCGTCGGTCGAGCGCGCCCGCGCCGACAGGTACGACAGCGGCATCGACTGCCGGCGCAGGTCGCCCGGCTCGACCGGGGACAGGAACTCCACGGTCAGCTCGACGCCGGCCTGGTCGAGGACGAACGTGGAGCGGGTCGGCGTGATCTTCAGAGCGGTCTGCCGCATGGTCGGCAGCGGGGGAGTGTTCGGCAGCGACATGTCGCCGAGGAACCGGTAGCCGACGCCGTCGATGCGGGCGACACCGGACATGGCGGTGATGTGACCGTTCCAGAACGTCGGCCAGGCACCGGGCAGCGCGTCCGCGGCGAGCCAACTGCTCAGGTAGGGCGAGCGGACCGCGAGCGGCACGGCGGGTGGCCGCAGCGGGTCGAAGGTCGGCGTCGGCACCCCGGCCCGGCCCGGCCCGGCCGGCTCCGCGGCGGTGGTCGCCGCGGCCGCCGCGGCCGGCCGGCCCACCGCCGACAGCGCGGCGGTCGCGGCGCCCGTGGTGCCGGTCCAGGCGAGGAAGCTGCGCCGGGAGACCCCTGACAGTCCGGTGCGGCCGTCCCTGCCGGCTTCGCCGGCGGCACCGCTGCGCTCACCCTGGTTCGACACGTCCGTGGTCCTCTCCTCCGCCCCCGTGTGGTCCTCCCGCCGACAACGTCTGTTCATGCCACCTGTAGCGACCATTGTCCAGTGGAGTGCATGGTTGTCCGCATTGGCGGCGAGGTTCTCGAGCCCTGGCTGGCGTGCGGCTCGGGCGCGGGTGACGTGGACCCAGGTGCGCGGCCCGGACCGCTGGCAGGGTCGGGGCCAGTGGCGGCTGGCTCGACGCCGGGCCGCTGGTGCGGCAGCCTTGCGATGGAGGTCAGATGCTGCGGGTAGCGCTGCGCGGGTCCGGGGTGCCCCAGGTCGTGCTCGGGTCGGGGGAGACCCTGCTGGTCGGGCGGGCGCCGCAGGCGGCGGTGCCGGTCGACGACCCGGCGGCCCAACTGCGGCAGACCACGCTGGCCCTGCCCCGCTGCGCGCCGCACGTGTCCCGGCTGCTCGGCGAGCTGGTCGTCGGTGCCGAGATGGTCCGGCTGTGCTGGCGCGGCGGCAGCGAGGCGCAGCTGTCGAGCCTGTTCGAGGCGCCGGGCGGGGCCCGCCGGGCGACCCTCACCGAGGGCATGTCAGCGCTGCTCGACGAGGGCGAGAACCACCTGCAGGTGCTGCGCGGCCGGCAGCTCGGCCCGGACACCTACGTCGACCTGCTGCTGGTGGTGGACGTGGCGACCACCGGGCCGGCCGAGCCGGCGCCGGCCCCGGACCCGGCCCGGCCGGACGGGGCCGCCGCCCAGCCGGACCGGGACGCGGCGCCCACCGGCCCGGCGCCCGGCCTGACACCGGGCGACCGCGAGTGGTACGTCGCGCTCGCTCTGGCCGAGCCCTGGCTGACCGGCGCCGACGACTACCCCCGGCCGCCGTCCAACCGGGAGATCTACGAGCGGGTGCTCGGCTGGCACGGCTACGCCTGGAACCTCGAGGCCCCGCAGCGGGTGGACGACGCGATCCGGACGATCGCGCTGGTCGCCTTCGGCCGGCACGACAACCCGTTCCGGCCCAGCGCCCGCCGGGTGCAGAACGTGCGGTTCGCGGTCGGCCGTCGGGCGGCCGAGGTACGCCTGGTCACCGCCGCCGACCTGGCCGTGGTGGAACGCCAGGTCTCAGCCAGGCAGCGCCCGCCCCCAGCGAGCTGAGTCCTGGCCGTGGTGGAACGCCAGGTCTCGGCCCGCCAGCGCCCCCAGCGAGCTAGTGCTGCTAGGGGTGGGCAGTCTGTCAGCGTCCGCGGCCGGCGAGCTGATCGAACTCGGCTGCCAGCTCGCCCGCCTCGGGGACGCCGAGCTCGGCGTACAGGGCCAGGGCGCGCCGCAGCTGCCGATCGTGCTCGGGGTCGCCGGCCGGTGTCGCCCGGGCGATCCCCTCGTGCGCGCGGGCCCGCTCGTACCGGTTGCTGGTCTCCTCGGCCAGGGCCAGCGCCCGGCGGTGCTGGCCGAGGGCGTCCGCGGGGCCGTGGGTCGCCCGCAGGGCCACGCCTAGGTCATTGCGGATCTCGCTTTCGGTGCCGCGGTCGCCGACCTCGCGGATGAGCACGAGGGCCCGCTGGTACTCGTCCACCGCCTCGGCGTAGCGGCCCATCTGCCGCTGGTCGGTGGCCAGGTTGCCGCGCACCTCGGCCTCGCCGCGCCGGTCGCCGATCTGCCGGAAGTGGTCCAGCGCCTGCCGGTGTGCCCGGGCCGCGTCGGCGTACCGGCCCAGCCGCTGCAGGGCGACCCCGCCGACCGCCAGCCCCCGGGCCTCGCCGAGCCGGTCGCGGGTCGACCGGTACAGCTCGACGGACTGGCGGGCGTGCTCGGCGGCGTCGGCGTGGTCGCCCAGGACCAGGTGCAGCACGCCGAGGCTGCCGAGCATCGCCGCCTGGGTGCGGTGGTCGCCGGCCTGCCGGGCCAGCTCGAGCCCGCGGCGGAGGTGCTCCCGGGCCGCCGGGTACTCGCCGAGGCCCTGGCTGACGCTGGCCAGGTTGCCGAGCACGGCCGCCTCGCCGTGCGCGTCGCCGACCTGCCGGTAGAGCTCCAGGGCCTGGCGCAGCTGGTCGGCGGCCTCGGTCAACCGGCCGACGCCGCCCTGGGTGATCGCGATGTCGTTCCGGATCGCCGCCTGGCCGCGCCGATCGCCGCGGTCGCGCTGCAGGTCGAGGGCCTGCCGCTGGTACTCCAGCGCCTCGTCCGGCCGCCCCAGCCGGCGGTGCACCGCGGCGAGCCCGCGCCGGCTCTCCGCTTGTGCCTGCCGGTCGGCGAGCCGGCCGGCGCCGGCCACCGCGAGCCGGCCCATGGCCAGCCAGTCGTCGAGGTAGCCGCCCACCTCGAACCAGGGCCACAGCAGGTGCGGGAGCTGCCAGGCGTGCTCGTCCCAGCCGCGCGCCGCGGCATGCCGGGTGGCGGCCAGCAGGGTGGGCAGCTCGGTCTCCAGGAAGGCGTTCGCGGCGGTCGCGTCGACGAGGTCGAGCGGGCCGGTCGGCGGCACCGGGAGATCCAGCCGGAGCCCGGCGCGGTGCGGCCGGAGCAGGTCGACCGCCACGTTGGCGGCGTACCGGTACCAGTCGAGCAGCCGGGTCACCGCGGCCTGCCGCTGCGCCGCCGGGTCCTCGGCGGCGGCGCGGTCGGCGGCGTAGGCGCGCAGCAGGTCGTGGAAGCCGAACCGGTCGGGCCTGGTCTCCTGCATCAGCTCGGCGTTGACCAGCACGCCGAGCAGCCGCCGGCTGTCGGCCGCCGGCAGCCCGGCCAGCGCCGCCGCGGCCCGCGGGTCGATCTCCGGGCCGGGATGCAGGCCGAGCAGCCGGAACAGCCGCCGGGCCGGGCCGTCCAGCCGCTGGTACGACAGGTCGAACGTGACCCGGATCGCGGCCTCGTCGTCGCCGTCGACGGCCAGCAGGCCCAGCCGGTCGCCGGACCGCAGCGACTCCGCGTACCCCGCGAGTGTCTGATGTGGACTGTCGGCCAGGTTCGCCGCGGCGACCCGGAGCGCGACCGGGAGGAAGCCGCAGAGCGCGGCGATGTCGGCGGCCGCCCGCGGCTCGGCGGTGGTCCGCCGGCCGAGGAGCCGGTGCAGCAGGACGGCGGCCTCGTCGGCGCCGAGCACGTCCAGCCGGAGCCGGCCGGCGCCCTGCCCGGCGACCAGGCCGCCCAGCCCGCCGCGCCCGGTCACCAGCACCAGGCAGTCCGGCCCGGCCGGCAGCAGCGGGCGGACCTGCCCGGCGTTCGCGGCGTTGTCGAGCAGTACCAGCATCCGCCGGCCGGCGAGCATGGTCCGGTAGAGCGCCGCCCGTTCGTCCAGGCCGGCCGGCACCCGATCCGGGCTGACGCCCAGCGAGCGCAGGAACAGGGCCAGCACGTCGGCCGGGTCGGCCGCCGGCCCCCGGTCGTAGCCGCGGAGGTTGACGAACAGCTGCCCGTCCGGGAACCGGTCCGCGATCCGGTGCGCCCAGTGCACGGCCAGCGCCGTCTTGCCGACCCCGGCGGTCCCGGTGATCACCGCGAGCGCCGGCGCGGTCGGCCCGGTGCCGGCCCGGGCCCCATCCAGGATCCGCAGGCTGGCGGCGCGGCCGGTGAAGCCGGACACGTCCGCCGGCAGTTGGCGCGGCACCGGGGCGCCCCCGGCGCTCGCCGCACCGGCCGGCCGGGCCGGCGGTGGGCGCGGTACCGGGATCGACACGGCCGCCGGCGCCCGGGTTCCGGCCGGGAGCGACCCGAGCGCGTCGCGGACCGCCGCGGCGTCCGGGTAGCGGTCCGCCCGGCTGCGGGCCAGGCAGCGGTGCACGATCGCGGCGAGGCCGGCCGGAATGTCCGGCCGGGCCAGCGGGCGCGGCGTGCCGGTGCGGGCCCGGCGCAGGTAGGCCAGCGCGGTGTCCGCCGCCGGGTCGTCGTCGGCGAACGGCGGCCGACCGTCGAGCAGCGCGTGCAGCGTGGAGCCGAGCGAGTAGACGTCGTCCGCCGCGGTCGGCGGCTCACCGTCGAGCACCTGCGGCGCGGCGTGCCGGTAGCTGAACCAGTCCGGCGGCGAGTGCTCGGCGACCACCCGGCGGGCCAGCCCGAAGTCGGCGAGCACGTACGACGTCGGCCGGACCAGGATGTTCTGCGGCTTCACGTCGCCGTGCAGCACCCCCTGGCCGTGCGCGAAGCTCAAGGCGTCGGCGACCGCGCGGCCGGCGCCGACCACCGTCTCCACCGGCAGCGGGCCGGACGCCCGCAGTTGGTCGTGCAGCGAGCCGAGGTCGTAGAACTCCATCACCAGGTACGGCTGGCCGCCGGCGGTGGTGCCGCTGTCCAGCACCCCGACGATGTGCGGGTGCTGCCGCCCGAGCGCCATGGTGATCCGCACCTCGCGGTTGAAGCGCCGCACCGCCGCCGGCTCGTCCAGCAGCAGCACCTTGATCGCCACGTGCCGCCCCGGCCCGTCCTGCCAGGCCCGGTAGACCACCCCGTCCCCGCCGCGGGCCACTTCGACCAGATCCTGGTAGCCCGGCAGGGCAACCACGTCGACCGGCGACACCTGCGGCGCCATCACGAGCAGCCTCCGGACAGTCGAACACATACCGCCTGAGAGGGACGGTTCGAATGCTACCCGGACAACCCGCCGAAGTCGCCAATGAGCGGCGGGGGACTGCGGCGGGAGGTACTGCGGAGGAGGTATCGCGGCGGCGTGGCCGCCGGTGCGCGGGACGGTCCGCCCGCCCGTGCCCCGGTGGAGGCACGGGCGGGCGGTTGCCGCGTTCCAGCCGCGGAGCCGCCTCAGCGCCCGTCGGCTACTGCTCGCAGAGCTTGCATCGGAAGATGGTCGGTATGTAGCCGCGTACGTACCGGGTCGCCTGGCTGCCGAGGCTCGCGTTCACCGACTTGTCCAGCCGCACCCACCGGTACGGTACGGGGCTCCCGGTCCAGGTGGCATCGGGCGCGTGACCCGCCTCCTCGCGGTACCCGTACGGCTGGCCGGCCGCCGCGGCGCGCCGCCGTTCCGCATTGCGCGCCGCGGTCGACAGGGCCTCGAACGAGGCGGTCTCGACCCGTCCCTGCTGGCAACAGCCCCGCGCCAGGGCCTCGTTGGAGGCGTGTACGTACTCCATGATCTGGGCCTTCTCGGAAGCGCTGGCCCGGTCCATCGGCTCGTAGTCGACCGGCCCGCGCGGTTGGTTGTTCGTCGTGGTGGTCGTGGTGGTCGTGCTCTGGGAACCAGTGCCGGCCGGGTTGCCCGCGCCGGGAGCGAGGATCCAGGGCGGCAGGGAGTCCGGACCCGGTCGCGGCGGTTGAGCCACGCCCGCCCGGCCGCCCTGCTGCGGCGGCGGGGGGGCCGGCAGGTCCTCGGGCAGTTGGACGCTGGGCGACGTCCAGTAGTTGTAGGCCTTGTAGCCGACGTAGCCGACTCCGGCGCCCAACGCGACCAGACCGATCGCGATGGCACAGGCGGCGTTGCAGGCGAGCGCGAGGGCCACCGCCGGGAGCGCGAGTGCCTCTTCCCCGTCCCGTCCGTCCGGATCGGTGTACCGGACCGGGCTGTTGAACCCGTAGGTGTAGGCAGCCAGGCTCGCCGGGTTGTAGACGCTGGTGCCGCCGCCCGTGTCGAGGTTCGAGCCGAGCGCGGGGTCGGTGCTCTGCCAGATGCTCGTGACCGGGTCGTAGTAGCGGGCGCCGTAGTAGTAGAGGCCGGTCTCGGGGTCGAGTTCCTTGCCGGTGAACTGGAACGGGGTCGGCTCGTCCCGGCTCTCGTCCACCCAGGTCTCGCCGGACGGGAAGTACTGCTGGTGGTCGACCAGCCGGCCGTCCTCGTCGGTGCCGTAGCCGGTCGAGCCGAGGTGGTCGGGGTGGAAGTAGAACTGGTTGTTCTCCTCCGACCGCTCCGGCTCGACCTGCTTGGAGACCAGCCGGGCGCTGCCGATGAAGATGTGCTTGAACGCCGCCCCGCCGCGCTGGGAGAAGGTCCTGCTCGGGTAGACGGTGACCTTGTTCGAGTCACCGGCGTCCTTCACCACCCGCTCGCCCTGGTCGTCGTAGACGAAACCGACCCCGTCGCGGCCGATCCGGTCGCAGCCGGCCGGCGTCTGCGCGATGTCCGGTGTGGACGCACTGCCCTCGTCGGTGCAGGCGAGCCGGTTCTCCTCGTCCCAGACGAACTGCCGGCGCTTCCCGCCCGGCGTGGCGTCGGTACGGCTGATCAGGTTGCCGTTGGCGTCGTACCGCATGGACAGCGGGCCGACCGTGCTCGGTGCGTGCGGCTGCGTGCCCGCATAGGCGTACGGGAAGGCGTAGTTACCGGTCGGCGGCGCGGGTGCCGCCAGTGCCTGCGTGGCGGTGTGCACGTCGGCGATGGCGTGCTGCTGGTTCTTGGTCGCGACGTTGTTGACCGAGTCGTAGGCCATGGTCAGCTGGTACGAGTCGGTCTTGTCGCGCTCGGGCTTGAACTGGCCGGCCGAACTGGTCAGCCGGTTCAGGTCGTCGTAGCCGAACGTCTGCGTGCTCGGGCCGCCGACGTCGGTCGAGTCGTTGCGGTGGTCGGCGAAGCCGACGTCGTTGGCGGTCGCGGTGATGTTGCCGACCTCGTCGTAGTCGTAGCCCTGGTTCTGGAACGTCTCGCCGTGCGGCAGCACCGACTTCAGCGTCGCCAGCCGCCGGTCCTCGGCGCCGTAGGTGTAGGTCGTCTTCGTGCCGTTGCCGGGTTCGAGCAGCAGTCGCTGCTCGAACTTGTCGTAGTCCAGCCGCTTCAGGTACGGGTAGGTCCGGCCGGACTTGACGCCGGTCGCCTTGTCGACCAGGCCGCCGCTGTTGTAGCGGTAGGACAGCACCTCGCCGTCCGGGTAGGTCATCGACAGCACCCGGTTGAACGAGTCGTACTTGTACTGGGTGGTGTATGCGGTGTCCCGGTTGAACACGCCGTGGATGATCCGGGTCTCGTCGGTGATCTCGCCGAGCTGCCCGTACTTCCGGCTCACCAAGCCGGCCGCGTCGTCGACCTTGACCACCCGGCCGGCGCCGTTCGCGGCGGCGCCGGGCGCGCCGTAGGTGTAGGTGACGTCGTTGGCCGGGAAGGTCGGGTAGCGGACCGCGGTCACCCGGGTGAAGTCGTGGTCGTACTCGACCGCCTGCGCGGCGCCCGCGAGGTTCGCGGTGACCTTCCGGATCACGTTGTCGGCGCGGTCGTAGACGGTCTCGGTCCGGCCGGCGTCGGGGGTGGTGACGACCGTGCGCCGGCCGAGATTGTCGTACGCCGCCGTGGTCAGGTTGCCGTGGTCGTCGGTGACCTTGGTGAGCTGGCCGAGCGGGTCGTAGTCGTAGCTGGTCCAGATCGTGGGCTGGCCGCCGGCCGGGTTGGCCTCCCGGACCGCGGTCGTCAACTGTCGGACGTCGGTGTAGGCGCGCTTGACCTTGCCCCGGGCGTCGGTCCCGGTGGTCTCGAACTGGGTCACCCCGGCCCGGTCGGTACCGAAGCCGAACGCCGACGAGGTCGCGGTGCCGTCCGGCAGTTCCGTCCTGAGTGGACGGTCCAGGACGTCGTAGCTGACCCGGGTCGGCCGGACCGGGTCGACGGCCGGGTTGAACCGGATGTTGCCGGTGCCCTTGGGCTCGGTGATCGGGAACGACTGCTCGGCCGCGCGGCCGAGGAAGTCGAGCACCGTCCGGCCGGAGACCGCCATCACGTCCACCGCCGTCGCGCCCGGCGCCGTCGCGACCGTCGCGTCCTTCTTGGTCTGCACGATGCGGTCCAGGCCGTCGGCGAAGGCGACCGTGTCGATCGTGTCCGCCCGCAGCCGGCCGTCGCTGTCCCGGTCGGTGTGCCGGGTGACCGCGTACGGCACCGCGGCCTCCGGGTGGTACTCGAAGGCGATCGTCGGCCGGGAGTCGCCGGCCTCGCGCGGGCCGGTGACCGAGGCCAGCCGGCCGACGGTGTCGTAGGTCTGCCGGACCACCTGGTTGTTCTCGTCGGTCGTCGTCTCGACCAGGCCGTACTTGAGGTTGTAGGTGGCCGCGGACTGCAGCCCGAAGATGTCCTTGATCGTGGCCGGGTAGGTCGCCACGGTCGGGTCATAGGTGTAGTCGACCCGGTAGCGCTGGTTCTGCGCGTTCGGCGGGTAGGTGACCGACTCGACGTTGCCCTCGTCGAAGTGGGTGAAGTCGGTGACCACGCCGGTGCCATCGGCGAGCAGCGTGCGATGCCGGACCAGGTCACCGGTGCGGCACTCCACAGTGGACTCGCGCTGCCGGAGCAGCACGCCGCCGCCGCGGACCTGGATCAGCTGCGGGGTGCCGATCAGGTAGAAGTCACGGCAGAAGCCGCTCTCCACGCTGTACCGGATCTTCGTCTCGACGTCGTCGGCCGGGCCGGGCTCGCCGGCGTCCAGTTGCCGGATCAGGTTGCCGACGTCGTCGTAGGACATGTCGGTGTGGGTGGACTTGGCCGCGGTCGGCTGGCCCTCGAAGAACCGCTTGTCGGTGCGGGTGAGCTGCGCGAAGATCGTCGCGGTGGTGCTGGCCGGGTCGGCCGCAGCGCCCGGGTTGTCCACGTCCCGCAGGTCGTAGGTGTTGACCGTCTCCTGGAACGGCCGGCCGGCCCCGTCCGCGGTCACCTGCCGGGCGAGCAGGCCCTGGGTGTAGTGGCTGTCGGTGCGGTACTCGCTGGTGACGGTGCGGAAGACCGCGTCGCCGGCAGCCGGGTCGCGGACCTCGGCGACCACGCTGCGGTAGCCGCGGAACTCCCGCTCCAGCCGGTTGTAGACGCCGCCGGAGTAGCGGAACGTGCTCAGCTGCACGTCCTGGCCGTCGCCGGGGTGGCCGTCGTCGACGGCTACCCGGGTCAGCACGAACCGGGACTCCGGCTGGTCGAGCGTGTTGCCGTCCCGGGTGTAGTCCAGGTCGATCCGGGACCCGAGCGGCCGGCGCACCGACCGCAGCAGGTTGGTGCGGCCGGTGCGGTTCTCCGCCACCACCAGCTCGCTGTCCGTTGTGGACCGCAGCTGGTCGGCGAAGCCGTCGCCGTTGATGTCGCGCAGCGCCTGCTCGGACCGGCTGGCGCCGGTCGAGGTGTCCGCGCCGGGGTTGACGATCACGCAGCCGGCGATCACCAGGAAGCAGAAGCTGAACGTGAAGTACGCGCCGGCGCCGAGGGTGGAGTTCACGTCGGTGGTCAGGCCGGACAGCCCGCCCAGGAACGCGACCGGTGCGGCGAAGCCGCTGCCGGTGTTCAGCGCGACCCGCAGGGTGCTGCCCTCGAAGACCCGGTCGACCAGCCCGTCGCCGTTGACGTCGGCCAGGCTGGCCCGCGACGTGCTGCGCCCGGAGCTGAACGACGCGCCGCCGGCGAACCCGTAGAAGTCGGTGTTGAACCCGATGTTCAGGCCGTTGCTCGCGCTCCGGCCGTCGTTCAGTGGCCCGCCCGGCCACGGCTCGGGCGCGGCGAACCGGTAGCCGAGGTTCAGCGCGGCCCGGCCGTCGGCGTAGACCCGGTCCGGCAGGCCGTCGCCGTTGATGTCGAGCAGATCGAACGTGCCGGTCGCCGACCCGGTGCCGTGGCTGCCGCCGACCCCCAGCGGTGGCATGTCGTTGCCGGACTCGGAGGTGTTCGCGCTCCGGCCGCCGGTCGGCGCCGCGTCACCGCGGCCGGTGGCTATCGTCCGGGCGGCGCTGCCGGCACTGGCGTTGCCGCTGCTCGTGTGTGACCTGCGCACGGCACCGTCCGGAGTGGACGATCGGGTGCCGCCGAGCTGGCCGGTCGGGTCGGTGTACTGCACGCCGCCGGCGCCGACCACGTCGGGGAACCGGTCGCCGTTGAGGTCGACGTAGTCCAGCTCACCGGTGCTGTCGCCGGTGGCGATGCTGCCGCCGACCGAGCCGATGTCGCCGCCGATCGAGCCGGTCAGCGAGATCTGGGTGGAGCGGGAGACCCGCGGTACGGCGGTGACATCGTCGAAGTCGGCTGCCGCCGGCAGGTTCACCGACTCCCCGCCGAACCGCGAGCTGCTGGCGCCGGCGGCGGTGATCCAGGTCGACTCGTCCGCACGCCAGCGGCGCTCGGCCGGCTCGGGGGAGAACTGGACGAACTTCGGCGGGGTGATCCGCGGGTCGGCGGCGAAGGCGTCCCGATCCCGCTGCGGGTCCACATCGGACGGAAGCTGGTCGCGGGTGTGCGCGTCGACGACGAGGTCGGCCTGCGCGATGGCAGCGGTCGCCCGGTCCCGGTTGCCGTTGTAGCCGATCGCCGCCCAGCCGCGGTACGGCTGAGCGAACGCGCCCTCGGTCGCCGCCGAGCGCAGCGCGCTCGGCACCGGTGCCAGGGCGTCGGGGTCGAAGCCGGCCTGAACGGACTGGCTGGTCAGGTGCGCCGCGAACTCGGGGTCGAGCGTGCTGAAGTCGAAGAACAGCTCATCGCCGGCCCCGACCGGGACGGTCAGCGCCAGGTCCGCCGGGACCTGACCGTGGCTGATGTCGATCACGCGCTTGCCGAGCAGCGCGCCGCGGCGCTTGACGGTGAACACCACCCGGGCGTCGGTGGTCGTGTCGCCGGCGTCGAGCGCGAGCGCCGGGACGACGGTGAGTGTCCCACCGGCCGGGGCGGTGAACGACTGCTGCGGCGCGGTGAGCGTGTCCGCCGGGTACATGTCCACCACGTACGGTGGTTCGACCCGCAGGATCGCGTCGCCGTTCTCGTCGATCAGCCGCGGCACACCGACCGCGGCGGTGTATTCGGCGACCGGGGTCCAGTCCAGCCGGGCCAGGTCGATCGGCGAGTCCACCCGGATCCGCCACTGCAGCTGCTGGCCCTGCTCGACCGGGATGTCGGCGGCGACCGGGATCTGCCCGGTCTGGTCGGCGGCCAGGGTCTGCTCGAACACCGTCGCCCCGTTGCGGGTGATGACCGCGGTGACGTCGTCGGTGGTGACGGCCGGCTTGGACAGCGCGCCGGACAGCCGCAGGGTGCCGGTGACCGGGACCGCGACGGTCGAGGCCCGCCCGCCGAGGGTGAAGTCGGTCGAGGCGCGGTACCGGTGCGGGTCCAGCCCGTTCACGTCGGTGCCGGCGGCACTGCCCACATAGGACACTGCCGGATCCCAGGCCACCTGGTCGAAGGCGCCGTCGAACCGGGACTGCACCCGGAAGTACAGCCGGTCGCCGCGGTGCACGGCGATCGCGGCCACCCCGTCCGGGGTGTGCTCGGCGTAGTCGGTCGGCCCGATCGGCAGCGACCACAGCTCGCCGCCCTCGTGCTGGACGGCCACCCGGACCCCGTCCGCCTTGGTGTAGGCGGCCCGCTCCGGGCTGGTGTCCTGGACCAGCCGCACGGTCCCGTCCACCCGCACCGTGCCGTCGTACGGCGCCACCCAGCGGCGCACCGAGTCGATCAGCGGGTGCGAGTCGATCTGCCGCTCGCGGGCGGCGGCGAAGTCGCCGAGGACCCCGCCGGCGTCCACCGGTGCGCTACCGACCGGCACCGGGGAGTCCCCGGACAGGCCGTACGCCGGGGCCCCGTCCGGGCCGACCCGTCCGAAGAGGACACTGCTGCCGTTGACCAGGTCGGTGATGCCGTCGCCGTTGACGTCGGTGAAGTAGCGGTCCGTCGTGCTGACCGTGTCCACATGGTCCAGTTGGATCGCGGCCGGGCCCGGGTAGGCCTCGACGCCGACCGTCAGCGTGCTGCTGCTCTCGGACAGGATGCCGGGCAGGTTCGCCAGCCGCACGACCGCGTCGGCGAACCGGGGCTGGCCGGCCGGCCCGGACAGGTTCTTCCGGTACGCCACCCCGCCGCCGCCGCGGAACACCTTGTCCGGCAGGTTGTCGCCGTCCACGTCGACCAGAGCCAGCAGCCCGGTGTCCTCGCCCTGACTGAAGCCGGCCTTGACCCCCACCGAGCCCGACTTCGACCGGCTGACGCCGAACCCGACGTAGAGGTGCCCGCCGGCGCTGACGCTGCTGTTGCCGGAGATCGCGCCGGCCTCGCCGGCGTCGCCGCCGACCGCGGATACCGTCCCGTTGCGGACGTTGTCGTCCGGCGAGCTCCAACCGACCGCGCCGAACGCCTGGTAGGCGCCGGCCGCGTCGCGGATGTCGTCGTAGTAGTCGAACGTGTGGGTGCTGAACTGCCGGCCGTCCTCGCCGAACTGGCTGACCGACTTCAGCAGCGTCTTGCCGAACGCCCCGGTCTGGTAGGCCAGCTCGTACTTGCGGACCAGGGCACTGTTGAACCGGACCTCGATCCGGCGCAGCAGGTCGGCGGTGACCCGCTTGAACCCGCCGCGGGCGTCGATCGTCACGTCCGCTCGGCGCGGCTCGCCGAGCTCCCGGTCCCGGATGAACGTCACGCTGTACGCGCCCTCGGCGGCGCCGAAGCCGGTGTACGTGATCGTCTTCGGGTACAGCGCGCGGCCGGGCACCGCGCCGCCGCTGGCCACGCCGAAGTCGTCCTGCCGGGCGGTGCGGTAGCGCATGAAGTTGTTGTGCAGGTCGCGCACTTCGCGCAGGGCCCACTGGAAGATGTGCCCGGCGTCGTCGGCGAGCGTGGCCTCGGGCGCGCCGCCGTACAGGTAGCGGGTGCCGGACTTGTCGGTGACCTCCCAGCTGTAGTCGGCCGGCGTGCTGCCGTGCCGGACGATCTGCTGGAAGCCGCCCTCGACCCGGCTGTGGAAGACCTTGTCGGCCGACCGCGCCAGGAACCGGCCGCGGTGTGCGACCGGGGTCAGCTGCTCGCTGCCCATCAGGTAGGTCTCGGTCTCCAGCGCGCCGTCGTACCGCGGGACGCCGAACCGGGTGTCCACGGTGATCGCCGGCATGGCCAGGTCCCAGCCGAGGCCGAGCCAGCTGTTGCTGTTCTCGGAGCTGTAGGACACCCCGAGGCTGGGCTGCAGCCCGAGCCGGCCCGGCGGTACCTCGATCCGGTATCCCAGCCGGGCGTCGCCGGTGCTGGTCGGGCCCGGCGCCGCGATCTGGCTGACGCCCGAACCCGGGTCGCCGGCCTGGATTCCCTTGATCTGGGTGGGGTCGAACGACGCCCCCTCCGGCAGGTCCGGCACCGCGACGGTGGCATTGATCATGTCGGTGAAGTGGTCGGTGCGGGACACGATCGTGTGCGCCTGCTCGTCCACCGCGACCCGCTCCAGCGGGCGCCAGCAGCCGGCCGCCTCGTCGTAGTAGAACGTGAAGACGTCCTGCAGGCTGGTCGCCGCGGCCGCTCGCACCGGGTCGTACGGCAGGCTCACCTCGACCGGCTCGGTGAACTCGTACGGGTGCGGGGTGAACCGGTAGCCGGCCTGCGGCCCGTCGGTCACGTTCGTCATGCCGGTGTCGAGCTCGGGCAGCTCCGCGTCGGTCAGCGGGGTGATGCCGACGGTGACCGGCTCGGCCGCCGCCCGCGGGCCGGCGACCAGCTTGGCGCCGGCGTACGCCACCGTCGTCGGCTTGGCGGTGGCGGCGGCCGGCGCCAACCGCGCCTGGTATGCGGCACCGGAGGCGTCCAGCTGGGGCCGCTGCCCGGCCGGCGCGACCCCGGCGGCCGCGGCCGAGCAGTTGGGGGTGAACGCGACCGGCGCGACCGCGGCGTCCGCCGGTGCGGCCGGTCCGGCCGGGCCGGCACTGCCGGTCACGGTGCTCATCACCAGCGCCGCCGCGACCACCGCCGCGAGCCGCGCCTTGACCAGCAGCAGCCGACCGCCTACGCGGAGAAACATGCCCCCACCTCCGGTTATCTCCCCCGCTCGAGTCGAAAGCTAGGGAGCTGCCACAGCCCCGTCGACACCCGGACCGCCGGAAACTTCCGGCTTGTCTGCTTCAATGCGGCGCGGGCCGGGTGCGCCGACGCTCCCGGCGGGTACGCCGGGGTCCGCTCCGCCGGCCGGCTGGAACCGCGGCGGGTCGGGTGGAACCAGGGTTGGCGCGAGGCGGTCGAAGGGGGCGCGCCGGGGGAGTGCCGCGGATCGGGAGGAGTCGGATGTCGCAGCCCAGCACACCGGTCCGGGTGGACCCGGCGCCGGCTGCCGGCGCCGACCGGCGGATGGCGGACCTGGTGCTGGCACCGGTCGCCGCGCTGATCTCGACCGCGGTCGCCGGTCTGACCTTCGCCCGTTGGCTGGACTCCGGCGCGGTCGCGGTGCGCGGCCCGGCGGTGCTGCTGACGCTGCCGCCGGCCGCACCGGACCGGGTGCCCGGGCTGGGCTGGGTCCGGCTGCTGGCCGTGCTCACGATCGCCGCGCTGGTCGCCGCGGTCGCGGCCACCGCCCTGGCCGCCGCGGTAGCCGCCGCGCCGGCCAGGGCCGCCGCGCCGGCCTGGGCCGGCGGGCTGCATGCCGCCGCGGCCGTGGCCGGGTTCACCGCGGTGGTCCGGCTCCGCGGTTGGGCCACCCCGGCGCTGGCCGCGGTGGTGCTGCTGCTCGCCGCCGGGGCGGTCGGCTGGGGCCTGGTCTGGCTGCGGCTGTGGCTGGACCGTGGCGGGCCGGCCGCGCGGCTGGGCTGGCTGGTCGGGCCGGTCGCCCTCGTGCTGGTCGCCGCGATCGGTGCCGGCACCGGAGCTGGCTGGCTGGTCGACGGCCGGTACGTGCGGCACAGCACGAGCGCGGAGCCCGCACCACGCGGCGGTGACACCGGGCCGGCCACCCCGGGGCAGCTCGGCTGGCGCCGGCCGGGCGTCGACCGGGTGTACGTCGCCGGTGGGTACGCGGTGCTGATTGGGCCGGGTGAGGGTGGCCGCCGGGTCGCGGTGGCCGACCCGGACACCGGCCGGATCCGCTGGTCCTACCAGCACTCGGACGCGTACGTGGATGCGATCCCCGACCCGGTCAGCGGGGTGCTGATGATCCGGGTGGACCGCCGCGCCAAGTTCCTGCACGCGTTCGACCTGCGCACCGGCCAGCGGCTGTGGAGCGATCGGGACGCCGGCGGGATGCTCTCCGACAGCCTGGACATCTCCGGTCATGCGCAGAGCGCCCTGCCGGGCGGACTGCTCGTGCTCGGCGACGGACCGGCCGGCCTGCGCGGCGTCGACCCGCGCACCGGCCGGCTGCGCTGGCGGCTGCCCGACCCGTCCAGGTGCCTGCAGCGGGCCTCGGTCCGGGCCGCCGGCGAGCTGCTGCTGTTCGCCAGCTACTGCCCGGATTCGCCGCTGCTCGCGGTCCGCCGGGACACCGGCGCGGTCGCTTGGACCGCGCAGTTCCGCACCGCGCTCGGCGGGCTGCGGGCCGGCGATCGGGTTCAGGTCGCCGCCGGGGTGGCCGGCGTGCTGGTGACCGGCAAGGCCGGCGACACGACGCTGGCCGCGGTGGACCTCCGCGACGGCCGGGTGCTGTGGCGCCGGCCGACCAAGGCCCGGGCGAGCTGGCTGCAGGGGCCGCCGGTGTCCGCGCTCGACAACCGGTTCGTGCTGCTGGAGCCGGTCGGCCGCCCGGCCCGCCCGGTCGGCCGGCCCGCGCTGCGGGCGTTCGCGCTGGACCCGCGCACCGGCCGGGTGGCGCACACCGCCGACCTGCCGGCCGCCCCGCCGCCCACCCCCGGCGAGACCTCGACGCTGACCGTCGCCGACGCGCAGCGGCTCTACCTGCTCACCCAGGCGACCAACCCGGGCCCCGGCTCGGTCCGGCTCGAGGTCGTCGACGGCGCCGGCCGGCTCCTGGGCAGCGCCACCTTCGACGGCTGCGCCAGCACCTGCGGCCCCCACGCCGTGCCACCGATCAACCCCTACGGGCTGCGGGTGGCCGGCGGCACCCTGCTGATGCTGCCCGCCGAGGATCCGCTGGCCCCGGCCGAACGCGGGCCGCTGATCGCGATCCGCGACGGCCCCGGGTTCACCCCCGCCGCCCGCTGAGCCCCGCCCGCTGAGCGGCCGCGCACTGTCGTCACCGGCCGGGGTAGCCATCGGTGGCCTCGCCGGGCTGTAACAGAAATCGGGCCGTCAGCGCCATAAGTGTGGTCCGGATCCGTCGCCTTGATGGCTGTAGCCACCGGGGCGCAGGGCAGCCCCGGTGGTCGCCGCGGCTGGTCGTAGCTATGCCCGGTCCGGAGCTGGCCGACCTGAGCCGGCTGCCGGTCCGAGGAGGTGTTGGTGAGCTCTGCGGGCGCCGGACCGGGTGACGTGCCGGACCTGTCGGACCTGGTGCGGGCCGCCGCCGGCGGTGACGACGACGCGTTCTGCGCGCTGTACGCCGCGGTCCAGCCGGGGCTGCTGCGCTACCTGTGGGCCATGGTCGGCCAGGATGCCGAGGATGTGGCGTCCGAGGCCTGGTTGCAGATCGCCCGGGACATCCACTCGTACCGCGGTGAGGGTGCCGGGTTCCGGGCCTGGGCGGCCTCGGTGGCCCGCAACCGGGCGCTGGATCAGCTGCGCCGCCAGTCCCGCCGCCCGGCCCAGACCTTCGGCCTGGAGGCCCTGCACGACCTCGCCGACGGGCAGGACACCGCCGAGCAGGCCGCCGAGGCGGTGTCCACCGCCGCGGCGATCTCGCTGATCGCCACGCTGCCCCGGGACCAGGCGGAGGCGGTGCTGCTGCGGGTCGTCCTCGGGTTGGATGCGGAAGCTGCCGGCCAGGTGCTGGGCAAGCGCGCCGGCGCGGTGCGGACCGCGGCGCACCGGGGACTGCGCCGGCTGGCCCGGCAACTGGACCGGCAGGCCGCCGTTCCGCCGCCGCGGCCGGCCCCCGGGCTGCGGACCGCCGGGATCGAGCTGAGGCGTGAGTGACGAAACCGGGGCCCGCGGCGCCAACGGAGATGAGATGAGCAACCGCCCCAGTCCTCGCCGGATCGACCGGGACACCGCCGACGCGCTGCTGCGCGGCGACCCGGTCGCCCGTCGCGCGGCCGGCCGGCTCGGCGAACACCTCGCCGCGGCCGCCGCCCCCGCGTATCCGGCGGAGCTGGATCGCCGGCCCCTGGCCCTGGCCGCGTTCCAGGCTGCTCATCTGCAATCCGTCCCGGAACCGCGGAGACCATCGCTGACCAGGAGCTGGTTCACCAGGCTGCCCACCGGCAAGGTGGTGGCCCTCGCCGCCGTCACCGTTGCCGGTGGGGTGGCTCTGGCCGCCGGCTCCGGCACCCTGCCGGGTCCGGCGACCGGAAACCCGGCCAGGCCCAGCATCGCCCCGGTTCCCGGCACCGCCCGGCCGCTGGGCACCGTGGACGCGACCGGCCGGCCGGCCACGACACCGTCCCGCCGCACGCCGGCCGGCGCCGTCAGCCTGCCGCCGACCGCACTGGTCGGTCTCTGCCACGCGTACCTCGCCGGTGCCGGCAGGTCGCACGGCAAGGCCCTCGACAGCCCGGCGTTCACCGCACTGATCACCGCCGCCGGCGGCCGCGACAAGGTCGAGGGCTACTGCACGGCACTGCTGGCAACCCCGCCCGGCAGCGCGGCCACCCATCCGGGCAAGCCCGCCAAGCCGACCGACCACCCGACCGGCCCGCCGGCCACCCACCCCACCGGCCCGCCGGCCACCCACCCCGCCGGCCCGCCGGCCACCCATCCCCGAGGTGGTGGCCCGCCGCCGACTCACCCGACGGGCCCACCGCCGACCCCTCCCGGCCATTGAGCCCAACCCCACGAGGTGGTGGGCGGATGCCGTCGGTCGTCCGCCCCCCACCTGCCCCACGCGGTCGACCG
>Ga0307499_10000026_pt1 | contig 45479 bp, 41 predicted proteins | sample 13_S_MG_FD_201363 | JGI IMG/M metagenome (GOLD analysis project Ga0307499, IMG submission 201363) | Soil microbial communities from Populus trichocarpa stands in riparian zone in the Pacific Northwest, United States - 13_S | ecosystem: Environmental > Terrestrial > Soil > Riparian zone > Trees... | reverse complement strand
AAGATGTCTCCAGAGCGCGTGGCCAATAACTATGCGGCCGATCTTCTTATGCCGCGCTATCTGTTCAGCCCGGCTGCTCGCGTTTATTCCAAATTGAACTTCAAAACTGTCAATGACGTTGCCGACATCTTTCATACGAGCCGGCCAGCGACTGCCATCCGTCTTGTTGAAAGTGGCCATTCGCCCGCCTTCCTTGTTTGTCATGGACTCAAAGGCCGCAAATGGTTTGCGCGTGGGCCTGACGTCCCGTCGCGCTGGTTTCCGAGAGATGATCTCGACGCCGATAGCTTTGCGTTCGGCGTCCTTTACGGCAAAAACCCGGATGATCCTATGCCCCGCAAAATTGATGCGGACGCTTGGTTCGATCGGCGCGACGCAAGTAAATTCGCCGTCCACGAACAGACCATCCGTAGTGCCTCCGACGAGATTCTAACCCTTGTCTTAATTAACGATCCCGAAATGCTTGAAGAGGAGTAATCTTTCTTCATCCGTTTTAGAAGCTGGACTTCGAGCTCTTTGTTTGCTGCGATGTCTGCTATTGTCTGTGCACGCGTCCGGTAATTACCAGGAAATACCGTGTAGATGGACATCAGGGGCAGCTTCATCGAAATTTCCATACGCCAGTCGCGGTAAGGTATCGGCCAACGGCTATCGACAAGATGAGATTTGGTTGCGTACAAATCCCAGGCGCTGCGAGCATGGAAACTTAAATGCCTTTTCCCAAAATCCCTCACATTGAAGAAGCGCTATCGGCAATAACGCTATCACCGAATTCGCCAGACAGAGGTTCGGCCGCAGTTCAGATTCCACTGTTGCCAGCGGCCGACGAAGAAGGAAGGGTTTCGCAGGAAGCGCTTTGGCTTCATTACTCGACCACCGCGAAAATAGGCTTCGAACGGCTGCTGGAACAGGTTGCGAAACAACTAGAATTTGCTCGCCATCCAAAGCCCGAAGAATTCGCGCTTTTCGCCTTAGCTCTATCGCGGCTGTTGCGAGGTAAGGAAGGTACATCGATCGCGCGAGCCAACATCGTCTTGGATTCGGTATCCGACGCCGATGTCACGCTTTACTACGTGATTACGCCAGCTTTTCCTGATTTCTATAAGTTCGAAATCCCGCCATTCCGTTTAGGACGGCTTCGGTCGGACAAGCTTAAATACAGAAGCGATAAGGCCGGTTCAGATTACTACGGCAGATATAGCGAATTTTTCCGGGAAGCGTGGGCAATCGAGCGCGAGCCCAAAAAGGTTCGAGTTATTGATTCCATGCGCTTCCGTGATCTGATTTTTGGTGGTCCGCTGCTTGGGCATGAGCGGGACGGATGGGAGTACCGCGCCTGGGACGCTCTTACGAATGGATATTTTTCAATTCTTAATCGGGTTTTGTTTAACGATTTTTGGGCCGAACTCATAAGTGCGCAAGATGCACTGCTTGCCCTTGGCGCCACATACTTTGACCCTCAAGCCATCCGGTCTTCTATTTTTCAGAATCAACAAGTTGCGGTATTCCTCAATCTAGGAACGCCGCAGGGTGGGTATGTTGCACCCGCCGGAACAGGCCTTCCCAATATTGATCTCGCAAATACTCATGTGAAAATTCCCCAACTGCTCGGGGAATTGAGGGACCAGTACGGCTTCCAACAGTTTGATGCCTCTCCTCTCCATAGCACGATCAAACTATTTGCCTCGTTCCTTGCGCGTGCGCGGCGCCATCAACTGAGCGGACTTGTTGACGAAGCCTTGGTTCATTTCGTTATCGCACTGGAATTGATCTTCGGCGTCCGTGAAGGAATACAGCGATCCGTCTCCGAGCGTGTCGCATTGATAACCTTCCAGGGGTCCGGCCGATCCTATGAGCAGCAGCGAGACTGGATAAACGATGTCTATGATTTGCGAAGCCGGTACGTGCACAAAGGCTTGAAAATTGCCGACAATGCCCCTGTGCAGCAAACTTATGAGCTTTGCGCCGATGTCTTTCGCTGCCTCCTACGTTTGCAGGCTGCTCTGCCTAATCCCGACCAACGGGGCGCTGAAGCCCTCGACAAATGGCTAAGCTTGCTCGACTTCCTGTCGAAGGGAATCATTGCCGGGAAGACAATCAGCCCCAAGGATTTTGAAGAAGTCCACATTATGCACCGGTAATTCTAGAACCAACGGCTAATTGCAGCTTTCTATCAGATTGCGCTTTATGGTTGTGATCGGCCGGGCTACATTGGCTCCCGGGTGGGGGCAAATGGCAAAGAGACTTATCAAGGCGCGGCGTTCAATACGCGCGCCAAAAAAGAAAAACAAGAAGAGCAACGTGGCCCGGCCATTCACGCCGGAAGCCAAGCTCAAACGAAGTATTAGGGCGCATTTTAAGGCGTTGGGATTTACGAAGGCCCAAGACGGAACCCTTGTCCTGCCGGGTTCCGGCAAGGAAATCGTGCGCAAGCTTCACGGGAGCCAGCGGGCAGAGCGACTCGATCAAAGCGCGGCATTCCTGAAGCGAACCTCCGCGAAGGCGATCCTTCATTTTGCTAACGGTGCAGAGATTGATCCCACGAAGATCCAGCTCAAACTGATTCGCGTCGAGAGCGACACAAAGAACGCCGATCTGTTTAGGTTTGCGACGTTGACATGGAGCGTGCCGGTTTCGGCAGGATTCGGCCGGCGACTCCGCTACCTTGTGTGGGATGAAGGCCATCAACGGCTTGTCGGCGTCATTGCCTTGGGCGACCCCGTCTTCAATCTCTCCGTGCGCGACAACCTCATCAAGTGGACTGCTGCTGATCGCGCGAAGCGGCTGGTCGGTGTCCTCGACGCCTATGTCCTGGGTGCGGTGCCTCCATACAATATGCTGCTTTGCGGCAAAGCGGTCGCCTGTTTGCTGCGGTCGCGCGAGGTCTTTAACGACTTCAAACGCTTTTACGGGAACACCGTCGGCATCATTTCCGGTAAGAATAAGCGCACCCAACTCCTGGCTGTGACAACAACATCGTCGATGGGTCGCTCGTCGGTCTACAACCGCTTGCGCCTGGCCGAGCAACTTTACATGGACCCGATCGGTTATACCGTTGGCTGGGGACACTTTCATATTACCGATCGGCTGTTCGAAGAGATTCGTAAATATCTCCGCGCCCGGAGAGATCGGTATGCAAGCAATCATCAATTTGGCGACGGCCCAAATTGGCGTCTACGTGCCATTCGGCAAGCCCTTCGCTTGCTGGAAATCAACGAAAGCGTGCTGAAGCACGGAATTCAGCGCGAGGTTTTTCTTTGTCCATTTGGACCCAACGCGCTTGAGATACTGGCGACAGGCAAAGGGAAGCTAGACATTTCAACCCTGAAAACGGTTCACGAGATATCCGATCTCGCACGCGACCGATGGATCGTGCCGCGTGCGCTTCGCATGCCGGAATTTCGCGCTTGGAAGCGTGAAGCTATTCTTGAACTCATCGAAGGCGTCGTGCCCACACTGGAAAGACCTATGTCCAAGGCCTCGTAACCAATCGGCGGTCCATGCTTGCGCAAACGCACCAAAAGCTTGACGGTCACTTCAAGGAGCTTTCGCGGGAGCGCAAAACGCTCGGTTATCCCGTTTACGCTTTTGAGCATGGCCTAGAAGCTGACCACGTCGAAGGCGTACGCAAGACGCTGACGAACGACTTTGCGCGAACGGGCCGCCTCAATCGAGATCATTGGCTGTTGTGGACTGTGGTGGCTGCTGAGATCGGTTACGCGTACGATGGAGACGAGTACTGGCATTCGTTTCAATCCGATATCCCTCAAAAAATCACACTTAGTGATCGGGAAATCATCCGGGACTGGTTCCGTACATTCGCCCGTCAGTTTAATGGATTCCAACCGACCGGAAGATGGGCCGACCATTTTTCGATTATTGCTTGGCCGATCACGCATTCAATTCTTCCAAAGTACCTTCAATCCCAATTCGCGCGCCATCTTTTCGAATTGCGACATGACCTTGCGGCGAAGAGCAGCGCAGGCCTGGAACAATTGGGCGATCTACTCGGCAATCGGTATCACGGCGATTCGTCGAGGTTTGAGAATTTTCTGCAACAGACGGCCTTAACGGCACGGCTTGTGGTGGCACTGCGTGATGAAGATGTGCAGGACAGTGTAGCTCCCATTTTTCGACCCACGCTCGCTCGCATCGTGCGGGACTTGGAGCAACGCGGTTCAGCTCGTGGCTATCTCCGCGATGCACGGCGTGTCCTAAGAGACGCGCGGCTTCAAGCACGGGCCGGACTTTCGCCGACGACGCAGACGGGTCCCGGCACATCAACTGGCCCACGCGATAGTCCTTCGCCGCCCCTCGGGATTAAGCTCATTGCCAGGCGTAAACCGGATAATTCGTGGACATTGGGCGTTGCCCTGCCGAACTTTCCTACGCTGCTTGATCGAATAGGTATCGATCGGGCTACGCTTGATAAGTCGCGCACCCGGTTCGCGGAAAAAGCAGACGGCTGGATGCCGGGCCGCGCATTGCTTTCCTATTCCAACGCAAGTCATGCGCTAACCGCGTTGCCAAAGCCTCTGAATGAACCTGTGATCCGCTTTCGAGAAACAGACGAAGGGATCAAACCGCTCGTCGCGCATTTGACGATACAGGCCCGTCCGCCGTGGCTTCTGCGCGTGCATGATGACGGCGTTGCGCGACAGGTTCTTGGAAACCATTTTCGCTCGGCAGTCGAGTATATTTTGGTTGCGACCGTGCCTGTCGATCCAGACGTTGCGGGGGCGCTATCTCTCGTCGAACAGGTTTCGCTTACGTCCGGTGTCAGGCTCTATCATATGGCGGTCCCGTTCAATGTGCCGCCATCCTTCATTGCGGCGGCGCAAGAACTTTCACTTGGGTATGCCCTGCGTGCGCAAGTCCAGACGTTTGGTCTCGCGCCGCGATGGGACGATGCGACCGGTTGCTCAGTGTGGTTGGTGAATGAGGAAATTCTACTTCGTCTGTCCGCCGACTTTCCGGTCGCTGAATTTGCGGTCTCCATCGACGGCGGCGTACCCACGCGGCTACCTGTTCCGACCGCACAGGGCCTCCTGATCTCAATTGGTGCACTTACGATTGGCCGTCACTCGGTGGAGATCACGACGACCGCGGCAGCACTTGCCCGGGATACAAAAGGGCTTAAGCCAATTGCGCCGGAAATCATACACCTTGACGTGCGGGCCCCGGTACCTTGGCAACGTGACGCCACCAAAAGAAGTGGTTTGCGGATCGTTGTTGAGCCAAACGACGCTTCGCTTGACGACCTCATAGAGAAACGGGCGTCCCTCGCCTTGCATGGGCCCGAAGGCCGTTCGGCCTCTGCGGAAGCCCACCTCTATGACGTGGCAGGGCACATAAGCAGCACCAGCGAACTCGGGCGCATAACCCTTCCTTCGCAGGATAGCGCGGTCGACCGGCTGATCGAGAAATTATCGAGGGAGCCGCTGTCCGAACGTATTCAATCGGCGCCGCGCGTTACCCTTTCCTTTGTCGTTGAGGAAATGGGAGCGGCTACGGCCGCATTTCCTCACGCTGTCGCGCCTTTACGCTGGAAACTCATGTCGAAGGAGGGGATTGCGACCATACGCCTTGTTGATGAGGCTGGAGTAGCGGCAAGTGTAACCGTGAACCGCTTCGATATGACCGCGCCAGATAAGCGCATAGACGTTCCAACGGATGGCTTCCTTCAAGGGGTGACGGTCTCACCACCTGGCTCTCTCTATGTCGCGCGGCACGACAACAAGATCTATGCGGCATTTGCAAGTGTATCGCCTAAGGAACGACTTGCAGCGCTCGCCGATCTTGGAACAAAGATCACGCTGGCCGCACCTGGCGAGGGCACGAGCAACATCATGCGATTGTTGGCCATGCTCCGCTACTGGCGTCGCGGCCGCCCGCACGGCGCCTTGGCAGTCGTTAGAAAAGCAAACGTCATGAGCCTGTTCGAGACCCAAATCGAAAAACTCGCATGCGGTGCGAATTGGTCAGAAAAGGCGAAACACTACCGTGACGTAGGGGGCTCGTTCGAGGAATTGCAGCGCGAGGTCGGCGGTTCCCCGGGCTTTGCGTCGCGCATGAGAACGACCCGGTGGACTTGGCATTCAGATATCGAAAAGGCTCATAACGAATTCTTTCGCATCGCGAAAACGTACCGAGTTTGCGACGACAAGAAACTTTGCGATCTTGCTCTGCGGCTGGCACTTCGTCCCGCGAGTATTCGGTTGAGCGATCCTAAAGAGGGGGCGCACACTTTTGAAGTGCTTGGCACAAACCCAATCCTCGCACGAGGGGCCTATTTCGCAAAGATGGCATCGGATCTGCGATTCAACGACGCGCAGCCTAGAGAAGCAAAATGATCTCTCTCATTACAGAGCAAGAAGCACTAGGGCGGATTTGCCGGTCGTCGTTCCTCTCGCCGTTCTCAGGTACCTCGCACCTGTCCGAAGAATTACTCGCACAGCTCGCGAGACGTGCGGTCGCGTTCACGGCTCCTTGCGCTTCTCACGAACTTGCTAAGGTAGTCGTCCAATCGTTCGCGGGCGCTACTTTTAACACGGAAGAGTTCACCGAACGAGTGGACCGCGTCATCGAAGAGCTTATTGTCTACGGTGACATCCTTGAAATGCGGCCTGCTGAGGATGGTTCGTGGTCTGAAGACAAGCGCTTTGTCTTGCTGCCGGCGCCGCCATCCTTCGTCGCACGCAGCAACGGTACTGTGGCGATACTCGGCGTCGCAGGCGACCAAATTACGCCGCTGACGGCCGAGATCGAAGGCCTCGTATCGTATAAGGGCGCTCTTCGTATCATATCCAAGCCATACGATAGCGATTTACTTGCCCACTTGGTCGAACTTGGTCTCCTGCGGCTCTCCGAAAGGACGTGGCTCCGTCTGCCCCCGTTCGAACCGGCCGCTGCCCATGTCGCATCTTGGTTGACCGTGCTTTCGCGCGAGCCCGCTTGCCCGCCCTTCGAGGGCTTGGAGTTACTCGATACGCAACGCTCTCCGACCTTCTATAAAGACAGATGGTGCAAGCCCGATCGACAACACTCTGGTATTTACGTCGCGCGTCGTCCCCAACGTTATGGCACAGCCCTCTGGTGTTTGGCCGAGCTTGAGAACGGTATATTGCGTCGGTTCAAAGACCTCAGTGTCACCGGCGATCGTCAGCGCCCGGTCGATATCGCTTGGCGCTTGCAGGCGGCGTTCGACGCTTCCGTTGAAACGCCGCAACGTTATCGCTGCACCAACGTCAGTTCGTCGATGGCCATTCTGCGTTTCTTTTCCCCAGTACCGTCCTGGTGCGAACGGCACCTATCGATCGTTGGCCAAAAGACAAAGGCAGACCGCTGTCTCTTTTCCTTCGAAATGCCGATCAGCCAGCTAGCCAGCGAAACTAAGTTTTTGCGTGAGGCGCTTTGGATGGTCGAGACAACGAACTGAGTTTGAGAGGCGCATGATGACAGCCACGATTCAACAGACAATCGACGAACTCCGGCGATCTCTTACCGAGTATTTGGAGGCGACTTATCATATAGGAAATGCCGGCATTGTGGGGCAACGGCGCACACTCTTGGAGGAGACGGGCGGAATTTTTCAAAAGCCTTTTTTGGAATCGACGCCGCGGTATGTCACCGGCAGTCGCTATGAAGACATGACTGATTTGCCCCAAGCCGCGCAAGAGGCGCTTGTGGAATTGGCGAGTGCGCAGAATGGCAAGTCCGTGATCTTTAATCCGCCATATCGCCACCAGGCCGACGCGCTTCGTGAAGCCCTCAGCAACCAGTGCAATCTTATGATTATGACAGGAACGGGGTCCGGTAAGACGGAATCGTTTCTTTTGCCCATTCTGGGGAAGCTTGCAGTCGAAGCGAAAACCAATCCGAACCAATTCCACGATCACCACGCCGTTCGTGCGATGGTGCTCTACCCAATGAACGCGCTGGTAAATGATCAACTCGGACGTTTACGACTTCTGTTCGGAAACCAGCGCGTTGTTCAAATGTTCGAACGATGGGCTGGGCGTCCTGCGCTATTTGCTCGTTACACGAGCCGCACGCCTTACGCTGGTGTTCGGTCGCCAAAGAAGGACGGCAAGCGCCTTTCTTCGGTCGGCGATTTCTTTGCGGCCATCGAGAATGCGGCGAGGCGTCACAACGCAGGTCAACCTTATGTTCCCGATGAGGACAGCAAGGCCGCAAACCTATTTGACAAATTATTCCGCAAAGGGAAATGGCCGGCGAAGGAGAATATTTCAAACTGGTTTGGTGCACCGAACACCGTTTGGAAAGATCGCAATGGTCAGTATCGCCGCGCCGTCACGATGCCTCACGACGCCGAACTGCTGACCCGGCACGAGGTGCAGGCGAGCCCGCCTGATCTCTTGATCACGAACTATTCGATGCTTGAATATATGATGATGCGTCCCATCGAGCGGACCATCTTCGACCGGACGAGGGCTTGGCTCGAAGCCTGCCCGGACGAACGATTTACGATTGTTATGGACGAAGCGCATTTGTACCGAGGCGCACAGGGCGCCGAGGTTGGGCTGCTTTTACGACGTCTTCGAGAACGGCTCGGTATTGGCCCAGAGCGCTTTCAGGTCATCTGCGCGACGGCAAGTTTCAGCGAACAAGGTCAGCAAACGGCGGGGCACTTCGGCGCCCAGTTGTCAGGCGTTTCCGAAAATACATTTCGGCCTATAACGGGCAAACTCGCCCTACGAACTCCCGCTGCGGTTGGAACGGCTGCCGACGCAGAAACTTTGGGCCGCGTTAACCTCCAAAAATTCTATGACGCGGAACCGACGAAGCAAGCCGAGGCCATTTTGCCCTTCCTGCAATCGCGCAGTGTCGCATCGCAAGACGATATTGGGATAGCGCTGTACGAGGCCCTAGCAGAATATCCACCGCTTAATCTGCTGATCAACGAGACCATGAAGGTTGCGGTGCCGCTTGCCGACTTGGGAAGGATCGTGTTTCCCGGCGTTCCAGAGGACGCGGCGGACGTGGCCGTAGCAGCGCTCCTTGCTCTTGGCAGTCGTGCGCGATTATCCGCCAGTGAGGCAAGCTTGTTGCCATGTCGGATTCACTCCTTCTTTCGCGGCTTGCCCGGCCTTTGGGTTTGCATGGACCCCGATTGCACGGCCATGCCTTCCGAACAGCGAGGCGGTCCTGCCGGAAAACTCTACGCGCAACCCCGTGAACGCTGCACCTGTGGTGCGCCCGTGCTCGAATATTTTACATGTAGGCGCTGTGGTACGTCATACGCCCGAGCTTATACGACCGATGTTACAAATCCGCGATATATATGGGCTGATCCAGGCGAATACCTTGAGACCGCTGCGGGCGCTTTTGAGCCGCTGCACACACTCGATCTCTTGCTCGAAGATCCCTCGCGCCCCGAGCGAGGGCGGGCCGCAGACTATGATCTCCGAACGGGACGGATAAATCCGGACAATCTCGGCGATAGAAGCCGCATTGTCTATTTGCGCCCAGAGCACGTCATTACCGATGAAGACGACGATGAGGCCCGCGCTAAGCCCGGTGAATTTGCTCCATGCGGATGCTGCAATAAGACACACATCTTTGGGCAAACGAGCGTCCAAGATCATCAAACCAAAGGAGACCAACCCTTCCAGGCGTTACTCTCGACACAAATTCGCATTCAGCCGCCGGGTCCACAGCCCGCGAGTGAGTTCGCGCCACTACGCGGTCGCAAGATCCTCGTGTTCTCGGACTCCCGGCAAGTTGCAGCTCGTCTTGCGCCAACCTTACAATCCTATTCGCTTAAGGACTCTATCCGAGCGCTCTTACCTGTGGGTTTTCGCATGCTTATGCAAGACCCGCTTATCGGACCGTCGATCTCTCTCAACAACGCCTTCCTTGCGGTCGTCATCGCCGCACACCGGTTCGGCGTGCGGGTGCGGCCGGAATTTGAGCAAGGCGAGTCGATGCCCGTTGTTATGGGAACACCGCCGGGACAGTTGCCGGCTGGTGCTGAGTTGTTTCGATTGATGAATGCGCAGTGTCCCGTCAACCTCTTGACTGGCATTGTCGATGCCATCCGAGACAACGGGTTGGGCTTGGAGCCACTAGCAATTGCCTCTCTTCGCGAAGGTCCGGCACTGACAACGCAGATCGAGACGTTGCCACATCTTCCGGGCCTTGCGGAGACCCCCGACGCCAAGCTCGCCGTGGCGCGTGCATGGCTCCGCTGTTGGTCGCGCGGCGCTTCGGGTATTTGGTTTGCCGCCATGCCGAACCATTGGTGGGCAACAAAGGTCCGTTCTCACAGCAGCGGTGAATTCAAGGCCATGGAGCTTGTCGTTACTGGGCGCGACGCCAAACGGGTCTTTAAGAGGGAGTGGCTTCCACGGTTGCTTGCTTCCCTTACCGAACGCCTCAGTGACGGCGGGATGCGTCTGCTGGCTCAGAATTTGTCTCTTGAGATTGGTGGTCAGTGGCAGCGTTGCACAACCTGTAAATCGGTCCATCGGCCCATTCCGAACGTCACTCGGTGCATCGACTGCGGGGAAAGCACCATCGAACTATTCAATCCCAATGACGACAGCGTGTTCAAAGCTCGGCGGGGATTCTATCGTGATCCTGCGGCTCAGGCACTTGAACAAAGCGAACCTAACTTTTTGTCGTTAATTGCGGCCGAGCATACGGCGCAACTTAACGCTGCGCAGCCGGAAGATGTGTTCTCCGAGGCCGAGAAGCATGAGGCCAGGTTTCAAGACATTGACCTCGCATGGCGGTCCTATGATACGCGAGAGCCAGCTATCGACGTCCTCTCCAGCACGACAACGATGGAAGTCGGTATCGATATTGGCGAGTTGTCGGGTGTCGCGCTCAGGAATATGCCGCCAGCGCGCGCAAACTACCAACAACGTGCTGGTCGAGCGGGTCGACGCGGAACGGCGGTCGCGACCGTCGTCGCCTTCGGGAGTTCCGATAGTCACGACGACCACTACTTTGTGGCACCGGATGAGATGATCCGTGGCGATGTCGCCGATCCAAGGCTTACTCTCGAAAATCCCGACATCGCCCGTCGTCACCTACGTGCTTACTTGTTGCAGCGCTATCATGAAGCACGCATTCCAGAAATCAATCCGGATGACGATCCGAACCTGTTTTCGGTTTTGGGTAGCGTGCGAGACTTCCGTCTGGGCACTGGCGTGCTGCACCGCGAGGATTTTCGGCAATGGCTGACTGACAACCGGGAGGAATTGCAGGAAGCCGTAAGCCGGTGGCTTCCCACCGAACTGTCGCCCGCAGACCGAGCGGCTTTGATTACCGACATGATTGATGATGTGGTTCGTGAAGTCGACAAAGCGATCGGGTATACGGGTCCTGAAAGCGCGCCTGATCCTGATAGCCAACCGGCAGTGCCGGCCGATCAAGCAGCATCTGATGATGACGGCGATGATGAACACCCCGAAGACGAAACCGAAATCGTCGATCCCGCTGCCGACAAACTTTTAGACCGCTTGCTCTATTGGGGCGTCCTTCCACGTTATGCGTTTCCGACAGACGTAGCTTCATTCTATGTCTTCAACGTCTCTCAATCGACGCCCTTTAGCCCAAAAATGGAATTTGCGCCTTCGCAAGGGCTCAATGTGGCGTTGTCTCAGTACGCGCCGAACAAGCAAATCTGGATCAAGGGAAAGCAATACACATCGAAAGCGATATTCTCGCCGTATCGAAATGACCGGCGCGATTCCTGGGGCCGACGCAAACTCTATTTTGAGTGCACACGCTGTGGTCATGCAAAGACTGAAGAGTTCGAGCAAACACGGCAGAATGTTGTGGTGGCCTGTGAAGCCTGTCGTGCCCCTGATACGTTCGGGCCTGCAAAACCCTGGTTCCGGCCACCCGGTTTCGCCCATCCGATTGACAAGCAACCCGTAACAACCCCGGACGCACCGAACGAGACGGCATACGCTACTCGCGCCAAGCTGATTATGTCGACGCCTGCTCCAGACACCGGATGGGTTGAAACCAAAGCACGCATTCGGGCATTTCCGACGCGTGAGAAATTATTGGTCTCAAATTCTGGGCCTGACGGTGACGGATATAATTATTGCGTGGCCTGCGGCCGTATTGAAACCTCGACCGATCCTGAAATTATCCTCAGCCAGCCACACAGCCGTCCGTACCCCACGGACGAAGAAGGATTGTGTCCAGGTCGCGTCAGCCCGCATGTTGTCCTTGGCACGGACTTCATAACGGACATTGCACTCTTCTCCCTTGCCCTTGACGATCCGTTCTGCGTTTTTCCGGGGCGCGATGAGACCGCATCGGCTCTACGAACGGTATGTGAAGCCGTGGCCAAAGCAGCGGGCCGATTGCTTCAAATAGAGTCAGGAGAAATTCTGGCAGAATATCGACCAGCGCTTACTGACGCAGGTGCAATCGGCAAGGAGGTCGAAATTTTCGTCTATGACACGTTGGCGGGTGGGGCGGGTTTTTCGCCACAACTCGCGTATCGCGCAAAGGAGCTTTTTGAAGCAGCATTGCAAATCCTCGAGGAATGCCCTGCCAATTGCGACAGTTCCTGCTATCGCTGCCTGCGCAGCTTCAGAAACAAGATTGAGCATAGGTTGCTCGATCGGAAACTTGGCGCGCAGTTTCTTAAGCACGCGCTTCGCGGAGGATATCAACCATATCCTGCGGATCGTTTGCGATCTTCAACTGAGATCCTTTTTCACGACCTCATTCGACAATCACCCGATTTTGCGATTGAAATGTACGTGCGGCGGCAGATCGGAAGTACCAGCGTGACGGTCCCGATCATCATGTCGAGGCGTGGAGGCGGGCAGGAAACATGGCTGGGTTTGAATTCACCCATCGCGCCGAACGTTCCGGACGATGCGACGCTTGAAGAGGCTGCGCAGCAGTTTGGCGCTAGGTTCGCCTGTGTGGACGATTTGCTTGTCCGTAAGAACTTGCCAGCCGCTGTGCGCGGAGTTCGTACTTTTGTGAGTTGAAGGAAGCTAGACCGTAATGCGAGTGACCTAACTCGATTTTAGAGTTTAGCGATCGACTTCTTGATCTCAGCAAGTATCTGCTCGAATGTGGGCTTCTCGGCGTAATAGAGCGCTCCGCTATTCTCGTAAGCCTTCGTGTATTTTGCGCGCGTCTCCGCGTTGGTTAGTAAAAAGGCTTCATTTTCAGCAATGTTCTGATTGTCGCCTTGCCGGAAGCGTGCCTGCTTGTGGGCCTTGTAGGCTTCGGTGCCGATGAATTCCTGGACTTCCGGCCGCTTCAGCAGAGCGTAAACGTCGTAATAGTGCCGCATGAATTCGACCGGATCACTGCCATCCGCTTGCTGCTTACGGAATTTCGTCGAGATCGTCTGGAGCTTTTCGACGAACGTGTATCCCGGATCGTAGCATGGAACGTCCTTCGCCCGGTTGTCGATGACCGCGACGCCTTGTTTGATCGCATGGTCGTAAGCCCACGAGCTGATAAGCTTCGGCGCATTGGGGGCCACCGTATCAAAGCCGACTTCGAGCAATACGCCTTCTCTCAATCCATCCAGCGGGTCGGAAATGCTGTCATAGCTCAGCCTGATCCCCGCGCTTCGGTAGTTCGGGATATCATCGAAGGTGGTGTCACGCTCGACGCTGGAAATGCCGTCGATCTTTATGTTTTGCGCCAACCAGTCGTAGAAGTCCGTTCGCGTCTTGATCTGGGCCGCGCTGTTCTGGTTCTTGCCGACCTTCACGTCCTGATCCGCCGGCGGCTCGATAAGGATGTCGATATCTTCCGAGAAGCGGTCGATGACTTGATGCCCCTTGGAAAGAGAGGTGCCGCCCTTCAGCGAGAACGTGTATCCATGCTGCCGTAGCCCGTACAGGCTATGCATGATCCAGTAGTCTTTTTCGACCAGCGCGGGATCGATGCCCTTTTCTTCCGCCACGATCCGGATCAGATCCGCGAATTCCGAATGATTGTGAAGGAAATCAAGCGGCATGGTTCAACTCACCTGCTCGCAACGTGCGTTCAAAGAACTTCTTGGTCCGCTCGTTTCCGTAATTGCGCACGGCGCGGCGCAGGCGTTGCGCATCCGCTGCCGCGGCGCGTTCACGCACACGCTCCAGAACTTCGCTCTTGGCTTCGGCAAGCTGATCGAGATTGTTCACAAGATCGACGAGCAGGAACTCCTTCGTCAGCGACTTCGGAAAGCGCGGCTTCACGCGAAATGCAAATTTGCGCCCGCCGAGCTGGAAGTCGCCATGTCGCTTGTGGTTATAGACCACGGTCTTGTCATAAAGCTGCGTCGTGCCGACGCCCAGGCTGTTGTACGCGTTCGGCGATGCCAGGAGAAACGGACCGTCCTTGAGAAACGCGCTCACGACTTCGCTGTCCTTGGCGGGAGCCTGTCCGAAAACAGTCTTTCGCGGATAGGCGTAGAGGCCGCCCGAAAGCTTCTTAAGAACGCCGCTCTCGACCAACTGCTTGAGATGCCGATCGGCAGACGTCGACCAGCGCGTCAGATCTTCGCGCCGATAGACCTGCCCCGGTTTCAAATGCCTCTTGAATTGTTCGAGCTTCGTCATGGTCCAAATATAAGTCAAAACTGACTGTTTTGCAAGTTATTTCATTGAAAAATCATGCATATATCTTCTTAACTAGCTGATTTCACGCTGTTTATAGAATTGACGTGGCTGGAACGACCAAGCTCTCGCAGATGATTGTTTGAATGCCAGAGACGCCGCAACGGCTGATTCCGGCAATGGCTAGGGTGCTTCCCCGAAACATCCACCATCGCTAGCGGCTTGATATATGTTCTCTATTCGTTCACGGTAGGCTCCTTTCGAGGCGCCCGTGAAAAGCGACCGTGAAATCGAGATTCTGTTCAGACGGCTTCGCCTCTACGACCAACTCGGGCGCAGGGCCGAAGGCCTCTGTCGCACAATCCGGAGGGAAATGAAGGAGCGCTATGGAGTTAGAAAAAGTACGTTCCGACATCGAGCACATGCGCGTCCAGCTAGGCCGTCAGCGCAAGGAAATACTCCAGCTTCAGCGGGCAGGCATATCCACCGCGGCTGCTGACCTCCTCCTGCAAAGGATGCTCGCCAAGATCGAAGGGCTGTGCGCCGAACGAGACAAGCTCAAGCAACAACTGCCCGCGCCGACGAAGGGTCGCGTCATGGGAGGTCGCCAATGGTAGTGCAGCCGCCCCAATGGTTCGACGACAACGCCAACAACACGCCCTGGATAAAGGCGCTGGAGGATGTCCGGCGCAAGGCCAGCCGCGAGGGCTATTGCTATCAGCACGTTCAGGCGATCATCGTCGCCATCGACCAGTACGCGGAAGCCGCCACCGGCAACCGCCATTTCTTTCTGAGCAAGCCACAGCGCATAGGCTAGGCGCCTCCGTCTGCTCCTATCAATTCAAGTTGGACGCGCCGCCACGCAGCAGATGACGGTAGCCGTGCTCGGTCATCCATTTGGCGCGTGACAAATGGCTTTCATGCGCCCGCCGTGCACGAGCCGGTTCACGCTCGGGGTCGATGTGCAGGACAATCCGCGCGACTTCACGCCAGTCGGCGCCTTCCGCATCCGCGTCCAGTAAGCGCAGATATGTGATAATGTGTTCTTCGTCGTAGACGGTCAGCACGGCGCCGGCGGGAGCGATATCAGCGACGTCGGGATCAGGCAGCGGCTTCTTCATGTGGTCTCTCGCGATAGTTCCTTGCCGAAATTTTGCCCCAACCATCCTTTTCTCATCGCGGTATGATCGCGGAGGGCGCACCGCCGGTCAAGTCACCCGCAAATGCATCACGCGATGCATGGTACGCATCATCAAATCCTCGTCCGTATGGGTATGCTAATCTCTGAGGCGCCAAGTCATCACGACGCGCAATGTCCGCTTGGGTAGAGCGCGCGCAGGAAGAAACGGATTCACACATGGCGGGGTGGATGGTAACGGTCTCGATTATCAAGGATGAGGATCAAATCGGCCACGAAAAGATTGCAGAGTTCCGCCACAAGCGCCCCTTCCGCCAGCGGGTATTGTTTGTACAAGCACCTTCGATGACCGATCCAGAACGTCACGCCTTGCAACGCACGGATCGCCCAGATTGGGCGTTTCTCGAACTTAGTCCCCATGGCTTATCTCAATAGTTTACAGCCGGCCCATGCGCAGGCAGATGCCGCCCACAAATCCTTATCTGCGATCATTTTGAATTCACGCGGACATCAAAGTGACCCGGATCGGCCTCAACCTTTGTGTGCCCCAGAGGCAGAAAAAAGCCCTACGATGTAGAGAGAAATGGCGACCAGCGCGAGCAGTCCGTTCAAGCTGTAGACCGTGTAGTCAATCGCATGCTTTGTGGTAAAAGGTAAGAACCGGCTACTTCCTTGCAGGGGGCTGAGCAGTCTTTGGTGCGTAATTTCGTAGAAACTCTTGCCGCTCACAAGGTTGAATATCCAGATGGCGAGTATGGCCGCGGGAATCCCGAGTGCGGCCACCAAAACGACTGATGCTTTTGCGGCCCAGGCCAAGGCTAACAAACCGGCGGCAAATGCCGCGAAGGCTATCGGCAAGCTTGCCACCGCGGCTATACCGACAAAGTCATAGTGCAGCGAGGGGGCCCGTGTAACCCCCATTCGCTGCTGTGCGTCCGAAGCTTCTCGATTTAATCGACGCTCGCTCGGAATGGAGAACCTCTGCAAAGCAATGGCAACAATTGCTGGACCGGCTGACAGCAACAGATCCGCGATCTCCATTTCAATTACCTCACGTCAAGTCGATCTGGATCGAACATGATGGGTTGGTCGGATCAAAATCCCAAGGGGCAGAGCCGTCAAGGCGCCAAAAAACGTCGTGCGATTTGATGATCGCGGTTGTCGGCGCCGGTGCTATTACATCCATGTACCGATCGTCGGGGCTCTTCAAGCTGAAGGGAATCTGATTGCATGAGGCCATCCACGACGTCATCTGACCCGGATCGAAAAGCAATTCCTGACGACCATGATGAGCTTGCGGCCGCGAGTTTGGAAGCTCCGACGTAACGATGACATCGTAGTCCTCGTCCCAAGCACCATTCTCGATCTCGATCACGTGCTGGGTATCATTGGACCCAAGCGCGGCATCCGATACCCGTTGTCTCCCGCGCTCGCAAAAAGATTCAATCCAAAAGCAATGCACAGAAAAGCCAGAAGAGCCTTTGCTCACACGTCCCCCCAAAGAATACGCCGTCCCGTTCGGACGATCTATTTGAAATGTAAGGTTTGGATCAAGCTGTTGATCCCTTCGAATGCGCGGTAGTAAGGAACTTGGTCGGCATGCGTTTTCGACAGGAATTTTGCTAAGCGATCTTCGATCTGCCCAAGCCAGGTAAAATCCGACCAAACCGAAATTCGATCAACGGAAACGCGCGGAATTTTGTCGTCGGAAAGATCGACACGAGACCACAAGACGAAATCTGTTGTCGGCGAGGTCGTGTTTAGATTCGTGTGCTCAAGTCGAATGAACTGCGCGCCCTGCGGAATCTTCTTCGTGAGACTTTCAAAATCCGGAAGATCGTAGCGTAGTCGTTTGTCAGGGCCAAAGACGAGAGCACCGAACTTCGCGTTAGCTGTTTTGGGTGCGGCCTGACTGAAGAACGAACACAGAAAAGTTGAAGAGACCCGTCCGTGCCAGGTCAGCGTTGCCCATTGGGCTTCTGCCGATTTGCGTCTTATGTCCGCTATCTCTGTTCCGGCTTCTTGCGCCAGAAGTCGAAGTCCGCGCGCGTCATTCGCAGACAGGATTTCCATCACGCGACCTTCCGTGCTGGTCCAAGACGTCGCGTCCGGCTTGGAGAGCGATAGGAGCGCTCCCAAAATCGGGAACGCCGTATCCAAGTAGACAACAAGCGTCTAACAGGCAGGAATGTTCCCGCAAGATTCATCAAATGCCCCCTGCTGCGCCCATAGACGTCCCCACGCAGCACCTGATTCCCGCTAGGATAACACCGAGCGGAAACAACGCAAGCGAACACAACCGAAGCTGGCGCTCCAAAACACGGCATGATCCACCCGCTAGGTAAATAATTGATTAATATAGAGACTTTCGCTTTCTGGGACCAAGGGTTCCTCCGTTAGATGACGTACCTGCGCTCTCTAGGGGCAGGTAATGCTCGGCGCGTAAGCGTCCATGGCCACGCCACTCACCTTGAGGTCCTGTGATGCGAAGTGAATGTATCGGAGGTCACATTCGTGCACGCGCCGGCGTCAGGCGCGGCAGCCCTTCTCAAACAGCTCGCGGGTAGAGCGCGCAGGAAGAAACGGATTCGCACATGGCGGGGTGGATGATAACGGTCTCGGTCATCAGGGATAACGATCAAATCGGCCACGAACTGTATGCCGTCGCAATCAGCGATCCGGAACGAGCCATCCAGGCGGCCTTGAAGGCAGCCGAAGGCGAGGCGGCCGTCGTGAATGGTGCGATTGACGAAGCGTCGATCAAAAGCCTCGGATTGAAGTGGGGTGAGGCATTGAAGATATTGGACGAGAAATCCGATCCCCTCATCAGCCGCGCAAGGCGTCACTAGCCGTTTCTCATAGATGGGTGCGTCCTGCTGATGTTTCCCAAAATTTCCGCGTCGATTCCCAACCCTTCCTGTGCAGCGCGCGAACGATTTTCGGTAGTCCTTATCTCCCTTGTAACCTTGCGTAAGGAGATCCTCCCATGAACATCGTCACCGTTGGAAAAAGACTCGTTCCCGTCGATCAGATCGCTTTTGTCGAACCCTTCGATCCGTCAAGTAATCCCGAATTCAAGCCTGAGAAAGACTACAAGGGCCGGATCGTGCTGTTGAACCGCGACGCGGTCCTCACTGAGCAGACGCCGGAGGCGTTTGCCACGGAGCATGAACTGCATCTGTTCGGCGAGGATGGCGTTGCCGTCAACCGCGCCATCGTGTTCAAGATCGAAACCTTCGAGCCGACCGAGAGCTTCAAGCCGACAAAGCCGTACCAGACGCGTCTCAAGTGGCGCGATCTCGCTGGCAAGGAACAGAGCAAGCTTCTCGTAACATCACCTGAAACCGTCATTGCCGAGATCCTCACCGCCAAGGCCGAATTGGTCAGGACGGCCAAGCGTCCTGCAAAACGACCGGCACGAGGCCGCAGCGGATCGCGCAGGATGGAGGCGTTTCGCAGCTAGCATGCCAGCACCCTTTTGAGTTGGCGCGTCTTGCACTGAAAGTCCGAGACCAGAACGCCCCTATCGGCAAAGCCGGTAGGGGTTCTCTGCATTTGTAATGACGCTCAAGGATACAGGCCGCGCAGGACCATGACGCGGCGAATATTGTCCAGGCTTGTAAGAGCATTCAACCGTTCAACAGAGCCGGCTTCCCACGCGGGTAGCATGGTGGCGATCTGGCCGGCGAGCCCGCAAAGTTCGTCGCGCGTCAGGTGCATGAGTTCGTTGATTGACCAGAATGGCATCGTTTCCTCCGTCGCTTGACCGCGCCAATCGCGGCCTTCGGTGGAGGCCTTGCGACGGAGGAGGCGGATGCATCGCGCGCGACCGGAACGCAGGGGAGGAGTGCTTCAGCACTTGCATCCCTTAGCCGACGAACGGTGCGAGATGGCCGGAATGAAAGGTGCGAGTGGTGCGCTTGGATAAGGAACGGTGGCGTTGAGAGCGCGCCCGCGGGCGGACCGGGCTTTGCACCGCCCGCATTTGCGGCCGTCGCCGAGCCAGTCGGCCTCAGCCCTTCGGCTGACAATCGCTCTCGCGAGACGTCAGGAATCCGCAGGAGACACGCGATACCGAACCCGCCCGCATCGCCATGACGCCGTCGGGTGCGTGACGAGGCCAAGTACCAGCCACCCATGGATGGGGCTATGCCCTGTTCTCCCCTGCTGGCACGCAGTTAAATCCCGAACCGCCAACGCAACAAGCCGAAGCCTGTGACGTTTGCCATCAACTGGTAGAAAACAAGGGCTATGTCTTTTCGCAGATTGCTGATTTGTCTCTTGGCGCTCCGGCTCAATCCGACAAAGTGATTTCAGGCGCTACATCCATATTAAAATTTGAAGATAGGGCGCCGTCGGAATTACCGCAGGTGTTAGCTTCAACATTATCGCCGGATGTAAAAAATGAATTAGCCTAGTTCATAAAGCATGAACTGCTGGCGTAATTGATCGTAGCATATCCGCCGCCGCCGCCTCCTCCTCCACTGCCGCCAGCCAAAAAGACGTTGTTTACATAATTTGTAGTTGTTCCATTTAGGGCCTCATAATCATATTCGATGTTGTCATTGTTATAATAAGTGCCACCGGCACCACCGGCACCTGTTCCAGCGCTACCGCCGTTTGCACCTGATATGCCGGCGAACGTATAGCTCCTGTAATGGTATCCACCGCCCACACTCATTGGGTTCGAGATATACGGGTTACAAGGATAGATGCCGCCGTCCCATCCAGCTAACTCACAGCTTGAGTTGCCGCTGATGTTTGATGACGTTGCGCCGTTGCTGCCATTGCTGCCACCAGAACCGCCTGTGGTACCTGCGTACCACACTGCTGGACCACCCGTGTAATAACCACCGCCGCCACCGCCGCCGCCGCTTCCATAGCCACCACCACCGCCACCACCGCCAGCCATAGGCACGTGATAAAGTGGGCTGGAATTGGGGCCTCCACCAGAGCCGCCGCTTAGGCCCGACCCGCCATTTCCGCCATAGCTTCCGTTGCCGTTTGCGCCAGCATTGTAGCCCTGCGCGCCGTTGGCTCCTGCCCCGCCATACCCGGCTCCACCTCCGCCGATGCCTTGGGATTGTACCATACCGCCGCCGCCGCCACCGCCGCCGCCGCCGCCGTAAACCTGAATGGTTGCATTACCGGGAACGACGATGGGGGTTGAGGAGTTTGCTATAGTTGATGATGTACCATTGTAGCCATTTTGGGAGATACTCAACGCACTTCCTGCGCCGCCAGAAGCCGTCGCTACGGGCACGCCGTTAACAACGATCGCGGACGCTCCGCCATTTCCACCAACGCTTTGGATACCGGAAACGCAATATGTACCGCTGAAAATTCCACTGGTGTAGGGCGAGCAGTCCACCACTTTACCGCCACCGCCACCGCCACCCCCGCCGCCGCCGCCTCTCATCGTATAACTTGTAATCGTGGCCCCCCCGGCGGGCGCGGTCCATTGCTTGAACCCTGCGGTTGATACAGTGACCGTGCATCCGGGATTTGTCGAGCAGCTTGCGTTGGTGCCACCGTCACTTCCGTTACATGTCCATGTCCATGGACCAGGAACGGTACCGGAAATAGCCGCGGCCAAAGTGCCCGCGCTGCATAGTTCGGCCGGGGTCGTTGGTGCCGTCGTTTGGTTGGTGCCCTGAGCCGTTCCGCAAGCGCCGTTCGTAGGTCCGCAAGCCGCGAGTTGCGCGCATTCACCGGGCGTATTGTAGAAAGTGGCACTGACGAACGATGCCCATTCTGTCGGCGTTGCATAGGGGATCATGAGATCCACCGTGCAGCCGTTGAGGACCTTCTTGCAGGTCGGGGTGTAGGTTTGGCTTTGATAGGCAGGCGTTATGCTTACCGCCGCACCGGCGGTCACATAGGTACAGGCTTGGCTAGAAAAATTGGTGGTCGAAGAACTGCAATCAACGCTGTCAGCGTAGGCATGATGCACCAAGGAAAGAATGAGAACGGCGCTGATGAGCCAATGCCTGACAGGAAAAGCGCCCGTCATGAGGCCCAGCCCAGTGTGACAAAACTTTCTGTCTGGGCATAGGCGCGGTTTGTGGACTCATCGCTCGAACAATCCGTCCGCGCTCCGGACGGCAACATCCTCATGCTCGCGAACACAAGCAAACATTTCAAAATCGGAAATGGTGAAGGTCCACGCGCGTGCATGCATCCCCTGATAAAGCCTGACAAGCATTATAGCCGCCATTTCCTAACAAGGTATTTATTCCTAACTTAGTGATATCGTTCTGACTTTTCGATGTGAATCGTGATGGGATGTTTGCGGTAGCGAGTGCGGCCAGCCGTGTCCCAGACAGCGAGAAGGAGACGTGGGTATCGATGTCTAGTCCTCATAATCGCATCACGTAGTGCGCTTCGCGCACCACCAGACTCATGTGTTTCTGAGTACCTTCAGCTTCCTGGTTCTTTGGGGCGCTTCCGGCGTCGCCGGATCGGGCTCTACGCGCTGCGCTTACCAAGCCCTGCAGATCCCGAACGGGATGCCGGGTCTCGGCCCTTCGGGTAACGATCCTTCGCGCAAGGGATATTGTACGTCTCGCCGGGGGCACTCGGGAAAGGGTCCCGCCGCCATTGCATGCCGGCGTCGCTATCACTGCCCCGTTCCTGGGTGCCCTTTTAACCGGTCTCGGCGTCCGCGGGTTCACTCCGCTGCGCTCCGTCTGACACGCTATCTCAGTTGGCGATGATCCTGACGGACATCGCATAAAGCGGGGCCTGCGGCCCCCAGGCCGTCAAGGCCATGGCAAGCGACGCGGGGCGTATCCCCGTCCTTCCGCGCAAGGGCTTGTGCAGGACGGGTGATCCCCCTCGACCCCGCGCCGGCCCTGACGGCCAACCCCCGCTCATTGGCGCTCGCCTAGTCCCGGTTGCATGCGCAACCGGCAAACTGGGAAAGAAAGATGAGAACCGATATCTATCAGAAGATCACCGATCAGATCGTTTCGGAACTGGAGAAAGGCGTGAGGCCGTGGCTCAAGCCGTGGAATGCCGAGCATGCCGCCGGGCGCATCACGCGGCCCCTGCGCGGCAACGGAATTCCCTATAAGGGCATTAATGTCCTGATGCTGTGGTCGGCGGCGATGGAGAAAGGTTACGCCGCGCCGACCTGGATGACCTTCAAGCAGGCAAGCGAGCTAAACGCCTGTGTACGCAAGGGCGAGCATGGCAGCCTTGTTGTCTACGCCGACAAGATCATCCGCACCGAGACGGACACAAAGACGGGCGAGGATTCCGAACGCGCCATTCCGTTCCTCAAAGGGTATACGGCCTTCAACGTCGAGCAGATCGACGGCCTGCCCGAACACTATTACGCCAAGCCCGCACCGCGCGTTAATACCGTCACCCGCATCGAACGCGCCGAGACGTTTTTCGCCGCGACCGGCGCAACCGTCCGGCATGGCGGCGCGATGGCCTATTACAATGTCTCGCAAGATTTCGTGCAGTTGCCGCCGTTTGAGAGCTTTCGCGATGCCGAAAGCTATTACGCGACGCGCGCGCACGAAAATATTCACTGGACCCGCCATCCTTCGCGCCTTAACCGTGATTTCGGACGCAAGCGCTATGGCGACGAAGGCTATGCGATGGAAGAGTTGGTCGCCGAGCTTGGTTCGGCCTTCCTTTCGTCCGATCTCGATCTGACGCCGGAGCTTCGCGAGGACCACGCCTGCTATCTCGCTTCATGGATCAAGGTTTTGAAAGACGACAAACGCGCGATCTTCACCGCCGCATCTCACGCGCAGCGCGCGGCGGATTACCTGCACGGCTTAAACATCGGAGAATGCGCGATCCGATGCGTTGATCAGCAAGGTAGCTGTAACGACCGGTCGCGCGAGTCAGCCACGGCGCAAGCTGTTGCATCGAGGGAGCCTAATGAGTTGCAAGGCCAGGTTCCCGAGAAAGACAAACGCTACTTGGAGTCCTTCGACTGCCGAGCGGCACCAAAGTAGTGAACAAGGTGATCTGGCAACTCGGCGTTTATTGCTTGCACGATGGCGAGGCCTTCGCTGTCAAACGCATCGATTTTAGCAACGCTTTCGGGTGTGTCGGAGGTGAAATCCACACCGCCGTAAGTATAGAGCCCGAACCATCGTACCAAGCGTTCCCGAAGTTCCGGAGTGATCGGCAGCCCATCAATGTTGATAAGGTTGCCGTGACGATCCTCGAGTCCCTCATGTTCTTCAGTTGCTATGAGTAGAAGCTCAATCATGCGGCCCGTGAAGAATTGTGAATGCGCGCATCATTGCACGCGTCGCCAACTATTTGCCGCCGCTAAAACTGCCAATACAGAGTTAACACATGGGCTTGACCGCCGATGTTAAACGAGCAGGTTCCACCACCGGCATACTCCAACGCAGCTAAATAATGTAGCCCCAACTGAGGATACGCATAGTAAGTGCTGACAAGCGGCGACGTATTCAATGCCAGCGTACCAGTGGGCGAAGGCGTGGAAGTCTGATTTTTACCATCGGTGGTTGTCGAATCTAAGTTCGAGGTTATGTAGCACAGATTGCCACTGACGCTGTTAGCTGCTGCACCGATATAAAGTGACGAGATGGGTGTCTGTTGCAGCCCATCAACAAAATTGATCTGGTTGCCGGTACTGCCGTGGGCTTGGCGATACGCCGCCGTCGTATAAGTATATTGAACGCTATCGCGTTCAGCGCAGGCTATCGGTACACGATTATAGGTATTGAATAGATCGATGTATCCGCCGCCCGTAGGCCCTCCGGACGCCGACGCAGCATTGCATTGAATGCCAGTTTGCCCTGCGGCTGTTGTGTAGAATGTACCGAGATAGGTTCCTTGATTTTGTGCGATCGTATAAGCCGTCGTATTGTTGTAACAGTTACTTGCTGAGATCGCCGTCTGGTTCACCCATAGGCCATTTAGTTGAATGATGCGCGCGTCCTGACTTCCACTTTTGCCACCGGCGGTAGAGCTACGTGAAGTGTTGCCTCCCCAATAGAGAGAGCAGAGCGTCAGCGAGCCCGATTGCATCGACGCATAGACGTCAAACACCTCGGCTGATGGCATGTTCGCTGTATTAAGCGCGAGCGAGACTCCCGAACTGCTGATGTCCTGTTCGCTCCATTGCGTGCCGTCATAGACCGGCACATTCTGCCCCACATACGGGAGGTAATAGATGGTTGTTGCGTTGATCGCATCTGCGGTCATCACCGCCGCTGTGCTTGAGAGAGTCAAGCGACCCGCTGGATCGACCGGCATTGGCACGCGATTTAGTGTCAGAGAATTTGCGTTGAGATTTCCATTTACATCTAATGCGGCGGCAGGGCTGGAAGAGCCAATCCCAACATTACCTTGTATGATGGCGCCATTCGTCGGCGCATTAACAGCGCCTGCGTAGCTGCTGCCAATCGCGACGCTGCCGGAAAAATCTCCGGAATTCGCTTCGACCAACGCAGGAATAAACATCAAAGCAACGATGACAAGAATTGGAAAAGCCGTAGTTGTTTTCATGGCACCTGAGCCGAAGGAAAATCTGTAACGGTTTGATTATCCCCCAAGGCGTTTCGCGCGGTCAACGATTCGATACAGCAGCGGTAATACAGCGAATACAGAACAAGGGCGCCGAAGGGCCGCGTTGATGATACTATTGTTGCAGTCGCGCGCGAGCTCCAGTCGAATCGCTTGTTGTGAATCGCTTCGCCATTTATCGTTTCGTCGTGAGGAATAAATCAAATCAAACGATGGAGCGAAAATGAGCGGGGATACAGCATGAAAAAACTTGTTTCGGTGCTTGCTGTATTGATGTTCGCGTTTCCGGTCTGCGCGCAATCCACTTTTTATTCGAACTCAACGAGTGTCGGTATCGGCACCAATGTGCCGACGACCGGCGCGGCGCTTGATCTCAGCTACAATACAAATTCGATGCTGCTTCCGACGGGCACAAGCGGCCAGAGACCCACCGGCGTCGCAGGCATGATGCGCTACAACAGTGCGATACCTAGCGTGGAAACCTATTACAGCGGTAGCTGGAATACCTTCGGCACAGGAACCGTCACCAGCATCGCTACAAACAACGGCATTACCGGCGGGACGATTGTCGGCTCCGGCACTATCGGCCTTGCGCCCATCGGCACCGGCCAATTCCTCGCCAACCCAACCGGCAGCAACGCTGTTCCGGTCGGCACTTCCCTTTCTGCAGTGATCGACAACGCTGCTTGCTCAACACAAGGCAGCATTCTGTATCGGGACGGTTCAAGCTGGGTCTGCCTATCGCCCGGAACTTCCGGCCAGGTCCTGCAAACGCAGGGCGCTAGCGCAAACCCGCAATGGAGCGCTGTGACAGCGGGATTTACTTCATGTACGACGGTTTCAGCAACAAGCGGTGGTTGCGGCCATAGCTGCGGTGCCAGTACGGCTACTTGCGCAGGGGGCTATACCATGACTGGTGGCGGGGCAGCTTCGGATACATCGGGCGGCGGCGCTAATAGCCTCCAACAGAGCTATCCAAGTTCGTCAAATTCGTGGACTTGCGTATCAAACAGCTCAGTAGCGTATGGCTGCACTGCATATGCCATCTGCTGTCATTAAGGAGAGGCTTCCTCTAAAGCAGAGGTCGGCTCGCTCAACGTATTTCAAGACGTGCAGATTGTTGATTTTGGCGGCGACCTAATTCCGCTTACTTCATCAGCAACTCCATACTGCTTCTGCGCAAGAGTTGTCGGGAGGCTATCGCCGCCGATCATCGCGCCTTCGCTCGGGCCGGCCCGGCGGTTTCGGAATGTATATCGACCGGCTCATCAGCCGCTGTTGCTGCGCGTGCGCTGGTTCAGATTGTTTGGTCAGGAATATTTGGCAGGCCTCGACGAAGCAGCCTACTGCGAAACCAATCGGAAAGAAGATAGCGGCGGCGCTGAAAATACTGAGCCCAAACGATTTCAGAATTAGCAGCACAATGGCCCCGAACAGAATGGTCAAGACGAGATAAAACGATACCCACGCCATGCGAATGACATCGACCACCCCGCGAGCAAATCTATCCATGCGCGTTTTCATTCTGGCCTCCCTCTAGGAGCGCTCAGATTACGGCCCGCCGAAACTTGTTCGAATAGGAATGGTTGGGAAAGGCTCGCTAATTGCGATGCAGTCCCTTGCACACTCTCCGTGAGCACTGATTATGAGAGGACTCAAACATGCGGAGGTGCAGATGGCACATGATGACCAATGGACCTTGTGGGATCCGTTCAAATCTGCGGACCACTTGACGGCGCATCAGCGCGTTCAAAAGGAGCGAAGCGAAGCTTGGGGGTATTATATCAATGGAGGTGGGGGCCATCCGTACTACTTTGACCATGAAACATGGCTCAAGATGCAGGAGCGCAGTCACTAAGAGAAAAGGCCCGCGCGGAACGCGGTCCTTCATGCTCTCATTGTCGTGTTGCCAATCAGCGCAATGATTTGCGTTCTTGCTCTTCGATATAGGCGAGCAGCGCCGACTTGCGAGCCCACATTCCGCTCGATGGTCGAAACACCGGGATGCGCCTTTTGCTCACCAAATAAAAAACTTTCCTGCGATGCTTATCGTCACCATTGTTGAACAAGAATACTGCGATTTGCCGTGCTCCGACGAGAATATCGTCTCCAATGTGCTTGGGACGGGCGGCTTCCATCAAGATTTCCATGGCTAATTGCTCCCTTGTTGCTTGTTCGAGATGACTGCTAGCTGACCGTTTCGTTCTGCGTTTCGCGGGCGTCCTCGTCCGCGTTTTGGGGGTGGGGGCGGCGGCGTGTCAGGCGGCGTAACACCCATGCCTGTCGCGCCGCCGGACGGCGGGAACACGTCGAGGTCTTTGGGAGCAAGCGGCGGACTTGTGATAGCTTCCAACTCCTTTGAGAGTTTGACTGCCCGCGCATTCGCACGGCTGTAGTAATCAAGATAAAGGTTTTCCGAGAGATGGGTCGGGCAGCGCGCAATCGAGAGCACCAACAGGAACATCTCCAGGAAAACACCAATCGCTTCGATCAGCGCTTCACCCCAGAAGACCTGAGAATCTTGCTTGCCAATTGCTCGCAGCGCGCCCATGCGGGCAAGCAAGCCCTCCGGCGGAGCTACATAGGCCGGGTCCGCCTTGACCAAAGCATCCAGCCTTGCACCGCTCGACTTGAGCAATTCGTCATGGGCCTTGGCCGAATTCGCTGCCTGGGCCTTGGCGGCCACGGCTTTAGCTTCATAAGCCGCGAGCGTGCTGTTCGTACGTTGACGGGATGCTTCAGCTTCAGGTTGGCGATCACGCGCTCGCACCGTTCCACGGCGAACATCGAGCACCTGTTGCTTCCGCAAGCTGTCTTCCGCACTCTTCAGGTTGTCGGCATTCGTCGCGTCGTTTAGCTTGACCTTTTCGGCGGCCTTGGTCGCGGCCTCAACTTGCGGTCGGTAAAGGTTGACGAGTGGCGCGTTAAGGTGTGTCACACTCTTTGCGAGGTCGGTGGTGATCTCCCGAACAAAAAAGGTCTGGGCGGACAGACTACCAACCACTAAAGCGATGCTTATGTCACCGGCAGCTTTGGTGGTGAGAGCGAAATACCAAGCAATGTCGTCACTGCCGAACGGGATCTTGAGACCCTGCTTGCGCAGAGCTTGCTTGCCGGCAGCATAAAGTCCCCGCAGGCTGAGAAAGCATTCCATTCTGAGCTTCACGAAGCAAATGAGAATGGCTATGGCCAACACCGCGGGATTGAAAGTGCCCGGTGCCGCGAACACCGGCATAGCGCCAGTCGTCATAAACACTACACCGAATACGAAATTGACCAACAACGCGGCAGTGCGGGTACGCAGTGACGAAAGGTCCGCCGGATCGGCGTATGCGCGGATGAGCTCAGGGCCCACACCGCACAGGCTGATATACATGAGCGCAAACGGCGATAATTTTGGTGGGGCGGATGCTTTGGGAGTTGGAGGCTCTTGCTCAGGGGCAGGCGGGCCGAAAATGTCGGGTTGTTGCATGGCGATGCTCCAGAATGGGGACGCGCGAAGTCGTTGCGGCGTCTCGCGTGCGAGGCCGAGTGACTTCAGTGGTTTCACGTTGGGATGTTCAGATCAGTGTTTGGGGGTCGGCAAAGGCGGGTAGCCGGAGGCATGGCGGCCGGGCCAGGTCGTCTCGCATGGAGCAAATCGGCGCGGACGATTCACGAGCGCAGCCTCCAGCTTCGTCCGAACGCACTGGTTCGTGACGCCCAGACAAGGAAGTCGAACGTAGATTGAGGGTGTACGAGAACGCAGGAACCCTTCCTGCATTCTAGGCTACGCCTAGTTCTGTATATGTCAAGATGTCCGTTGACATTAACTGGGGTCGGATTTGCGACTTCTTGTCCGTCGTTTTTGATCCCGGAGGAATTCACGGACGCCTTCAAGCTTCGTTCGCTCGGTCGGATCCGCAATCGAACGCATCCTGGCTTCCGGCCCAGTCGGAAGGTCAAGCCAACCAGGCAGTCCCTCAACGCTGATTTTTTTGTATAGGTGAGATGACAACGAGGGATCGGCTTGCGCCAGAATTTCGCGATTGAGTCCACGATTGACCCAACGCTGATAAGTTATGTGGACAAAGGCGAACGCGTTCGTGTGATATGGCCAGCCGTGTTCTTTACGGTCGTCCCACTGGTGTTTTTTCCCGTGCGCGATAACCGCTTCAACTGCACGTTCGCTCAAAACGGGAAATGGCGGCTCCTTTGCCTGACCTACTCGTTCCGTGAGTAATGCAGCTTGCTCTTTGATGTACTCGCGGAGCTTCGATTCCGTGATAACACGTTTAGGCAAATCATAACCGGCGTACGGGTTTCCTTCTTTTACGCGGAGACCATAGAACTTTCCGATGTCCAATTCAATCACACGTTGCACCCGCGGCTTCCAGCGCGCGCTACGATGAACTGCTGCCCGAAATTGGTTTAAGGCTTTATCGAGATCATTATCTCTTAGCGCTCGGCGAGCGCGCCCAATAGCCGCCGCTCCCAAAAGAATGTTTGCTTGAAAAACGTGATCCCGAATAACGGGGTCCACGGACTGACCAAATCGATCAATCAACCTATCGAGGTCTTCCTCACCCGACGCTTGGTCGTGCAAAAACCAGTGCGCTAACGCGCGGCTTATATAAGCAAGCGCGTAGTCAAGTTCGATTGCTCTTGTAAAATCCGCCACCGCCGCACGGTAATTTTCAGATTTGAAATGAGCCGTCCCCCGATTCAGCCAAGCAAGCGGGCTGTTTGGGTCATGCTTGATAGCTTCCGAAAAACGTTCCACTCGAAACGTTCTTCCGGCTATTTCAAAATTGATGATTTCGGCCGACGTTCGCTTATCTCGCGGGTAGTTATGTGGAAGGGCAGCAACATCGACTGGCCTATAGCTGATGAACTCCGCCACGTTACCGCCTGGCATGTTCGCGCCCATTTCCTCAATCGGCGAGGTTCCAATACTTTCCGATGATGAAGGTCTCACGCGCATTTTCATTCTTTTGGCCATGGATCGGACGCGCTAAGGTCGCCACTTGCTTTGCTGACAGAGACTGCCGGTTGAAACAATCTAGCTGAATTCTACAATCAATTTCAGATCCTCATCGGCGCAAGGTTTTTTAAGTGAACACTTAGACGTAAATGTCTGGCCGTCGGAATCATTTTGAGTGACTTGTACGCCCTGCCGCCCGAGGTTGACTTTCCTACCCAAAAAGAACAAACGCGGAACAATTCCAGCGGCAAATTTACCCTTGGAATTGCATCATGGATCGCGAAGGCCGCTCATTTCAGGGAGCGATCGATTAGCCTTCGGGCGTCGTCATCCCTCCAAACCGGGTTCAAGGTCGCATCTCGTCTGCTTGTTGCCGCAGGCAACAACAACCAGCGCAGGAGAGACGCCATGGAGCATTCAGGACCAAACGAACAGCCATACCCAAAAGCCGAGCAGTCGATACGCGGTGCCGAGGCGACTGCCGAATTCATTTTCGGCGACCGTACCAGCCGCCGGAAGGTCGCGACGCTTGAGAAGCACAGTCAATGAAGGAGCCGCGTCTCACAAGAGGTGCGGCTTTTCTGTTTGAATATTTGGGAATGATTGAGAACGTCGGCTTCTTCGCGTAGGAGAATTGCATCGCTGCGCTATTGTTCGAACCATGAGCCGACCGATCAGCTATCGGCCACCTGCCGTCGCTTTCGATCCGCAGGTCGCCAACGAACTCGCGCGCTTCGCACACCAGCGAGGCAGCGCAATCGACCTCTACGTACCGCAATCGCTTGAAGGTCCATTCCAAGGATACACGCGCAGCTTAAGCGAGCGGGGTGGCTTTCGAGTCACTTATTTGGATCAAGCGGGCAGCACGTTTCTTGACGTGCTGCGGGTATTCACAGGGACGGTTGCGATTGGCTTGGTTGGCTGGCTTATTATGAGGAGCTCGATACCAGGATCTTTCGGCTTCCCACTGTTTATGGTGCTCGCGGTCGCTATCATTCTCATCGTGTGCCGAACGATACCCGTACATCACAGCGTCGAAATCCATCCGGATGGAATGATTATCGACGGTCAGCTTTTCTTTTCGGCTGATGACATCGGCGATAACTGGCCGGCCTTGCAGTATACGGGGGAGGATCATCCGGACCGGATGGTGCTGTGCGGCGTCTGCGGAACGCGTTTTATTGAATACTCTTCGGTTAATCGCCTCGACCGTAACGATCGCACACCTGAGGTGCTTGCGGCGGATTTGCAGATGGCGATGGAGCAGCTATGGGGCCGCCGGGAACTCATCGTTCCCGACGGCCTATAGCTCATTGGAGCGAGAGATGGTTGTTACGCCTAATCGACTCTTCGACGCGTCGCCTGATTAACGCAACGTCCTCGTGCTCAAGCCGCATGGCGGCGGCAGGCGGCTCTCCTTCCATGAGAAGCAACTGGCTTCTCCTGTCGCGCGAAAACGCCTGGCGCATTTCGGAATGGTCCATCAATTTGCCGAGCCAAGACGCAGCGTACTGGAGCGCCGGGTCGTCCCCCGCTGCGAACATTTGAACCAGTCCGGCATTGCCAAGTATCGTCTGATAGCTGGTCCTATAGTCGTTGATTAACTGCTGCAGGCTCTGCAGCACGATCCACAATTTGACGCCAAACCCAGGAAAGTAGGCGGCGGCCTGCTCCATGATTTTCATGTGACCCAATACGGCGAATTCCTCCATAACAAAAAGCACCGGCTGCTTTCCTGGAGGAAACGAGCCAAGACGCTCAAGCGTAGTACATGCCATCTGAACGATGAGTCGTAAGAAGCGGAATTGCCGTTCGAGTTCGGCAACTGGCAACACCAAATAGATCGTCGTCGGCCTGTCCGATCGCAAAGACTCCAGCTTGAAATCCGAATGCTTGATGATACGGCGCAGCAACAAGCTGTCGAGGAAGTCTGTGTGAACCGCCGCCGTCGAAAACACGCTTCCGCGCTCGACGGGCGGCATATTCAAGAACCGCGCGCCGATTGAAGCGGCGACGCCGCCGAACCGTCCACCCAGCAAGATAATGCTGTTGAGCAAAATCTGGACGGCAAATGTGCTCGCATCAACATGGCTCGTTTGTCCCTTCGCCTGCGCTTGCGTGCGAACTTTTGCCGCCGCGTTTTCCGCCGCTCGGGCGAGCGGCTCATAGGATAAGGTCAGCAATTTACGAACAGTGACGAGATGCCGTTCCTGCTTGTCCGGCATGGCGAGAACAAAGAGGATAATGCCGACGAGAAGCGCGCGGGCGCTATCGTTGAAATGTTTTGCGTTCCCACCACCACCTTGATCGGGCACGAGAGCACTTACGATCGACATGACCTGGTCGATAATTCTGGGGTCGTCCGGATCAAGAACTTCGAGACAATTGAAGCAAGCCGATCGCTCGCCCGACTGGCCGAACGCATCGACGACATGCACCTGATGACCCATCGCCCGCCGGAGAGCCGCCGTCTCCGCAGCAAGCTCGCCCTTGGGATCGAGAACCAGCATGGACCCCGAATAAAGATAAAGATTGGGCTTGAGCACAGTCGAGCTCTTGCCCGACCGCGCCCCGGCGATCGTCAGCATCGGGCGATCGTCAAGATGACCGAGGAAGGTGTCCCCGAGCTTGCCGATGACAAGCTGACCGGGCCTGATCCGGTGGCGCAAAAGCGATCCAGGCGACATCCAGTTGCTCATACGCTCACGGTCGGCCGTCAGGCGCGGTAGCAACGCTCCACGTGGTAAGCCTGTCTCATAGAGGTCACGGCTTTTTGCCATGCCAAGGAGCGATGGATAGTTACGAATTGGCGCTCGTTGTAGCGGTACACCCCATCGTGCGCGTTCCGACCAGAAGTCCTTCATGGAGACCCTCCGTTGTTGAAGGATCTAGTCGATATCCGCATTAGGCGATCAGCGCTGCCGGAATGCCTGGTAATGGTTGGCCCAGCGACGGCGAGGCGCATGAAAAACAAACGGGCTATCGCGGCTATCGCGTCGTAGAGGCCGGCAAGGTTTTGTAATGTTTGAAGTAGGCGCATCCGCTACGCGGACCGGGCTTTATGCCACCGCTGACGCGGATGTCACCGAGCCTCCCTGTGAAGGTGAGGGGTCTCGGCCCTGCGGGTAACAATCCCTTGCGCGCGATGATGAACGCCTCGCCGGGGGCACTCGGTCCAGGGCCCGCCGTCATTGCATGCCGGCGTCGCTATCACTGCCTCTGGCCCGGGTGCCCTTTTAACCGGTCTCGGCGCTCGCGGGTTCACTCCGCTTCGCTCCGTCTGACACGCGATGCCATGGGGGCGATGCGCCTGCGGCGCACGCCATTTAAGCGTTTGCAGCCATCATTGAGCGATCTTGACGAACCAGCGATACAACGAATACTTTGAGGTTGCTGTGAGCACAAGGCAGCGCCCAGCGCTTTGAATAGTTGCCATGTATAACCAGCAACAGAGTTTCTCTGCCAAACGCTGACGAGCCGTGATTTTGATATTTGGGGATGGCCGCGCCACCAGAGCGCGGCGGATCCTCGCTCGGCTAAACCGACGTGTTTAGAGAGGGAAGCCGGATGAAGTTCTGTTTGGTCGACCGGAAAATTCAAGAAGCTCAGCCTGGATTGTCCGGCGAATGCCGCGACTGCGGCGCCGCGATGATCGCAAAATGCGGTGAGCACAGGGTTTGGCATTGGGCGCATTTAAAAACGACCACCTGCGATCCTTGGTGGGAACCTGAGACGGAATGGCATCGTGCTTGGAAAAACCGGTTTCCAGAACATTGGCAAGAGATAAGCCACACATCATCAACCGGCGAAAAGCACCGCGCCGACGTAAAAACCGAGAAAGAGTGCGTCATCGAGTTTCAACACTCAGCGCTCAGCCAGGTTGAGCGAGGCTCGCGAGAGAATTTCTACCCAAATTTGGTCTGGGTCGTAGATGGGCGGCGACGTGTGCGCGATGCGGCTAAATTTTCATCATCGCTTCGAGGACCGTTGCCTGGCTACTTGCTTCCCACCTATTCAATGAACCGAAACGATGGCGCGCTCTTGCGCGATTGGGGGGCGTGCCGTGTACCGGTCTATTTCGACTTTGCAGATCGGGAGCGATGCGATGCGGCACAATTAGATCAAAACCCTCTTTGGCTACTTCATCCCATAGATGGAGACAGCACGGCCTATATATCTCCCGTTGCGAGATCTGAGTTCATCAAAGCTCGGGTTGAAGGCGTAGATTTCGAAGAAGAGTTTAAACAAGTTATCCAGCGCGATATTGTCCGCATGCATTCGGCCCGCGTTCATCCGCTCGCTGCTTTCGAGCGACGCCCGGCTTTGAGACGAACGCGCCGTTTTTAGAAGAGAAGGCTTAGGGCTCCGCCCTCGCGCGCCACAAGGGCAGGCCCTTCGGGTTTTGGCTCCCCCACGCGCCTTGCGCGCGGTGCCCCCAAAAAAGTTACTTCGCAACTTCCTTGACCCTTGCGGCTTGCGCACCCGCTGCTCGCCGCGAGGCAGGGGTTATGCGCGGGCTTTGGCCCGGCAAACCCCAATCAAGGAGCAGATGATGATGATGACAGAGGAACAGCGCCGCCGCCTGATCGAGAACGGCAAAGCGAATGCAGCACGCGCCGCTAGCGATGGAAAGACGGAAGATTTCAAACCGGTCGTGAAGCTCTTTTGTCCATGGGGCGGTGCGACCTGGCTTCTGACCGAGCTCGACCCCGAAGAGCCGGACATAGCATTCGGTCTGTGCGATCTTGGCCTCGGCTTTCCCGAGTTGGGCAACGTCAGCCTTGAGGAACTTGCGTCGGTCACAGGCCCCGGTGGTCTGCGGATCGAGCGTGACCGACATTTTGTACCCCGACAGTCCTTGCAGGCTTATGCCGACGAGGCATCGCAGCGGGGCCGCATCATCGCGTGACAAATCGCGCCGGGGCGGCTTCGATGCTGCTCTGGCGCGCTCTCCTTCCCATCCGCCATCCGCAAACGCAGCCGGTTATCGGGAGACCATGCCGCCGGGTCGGCGACCGTCCACGCGCCTCGCTTCCGCCCGGCATCACCGTCTCCGGCAAGCTGGTGATCCGCGCCGCCAAGAGCGACGCACCCGCGAAGGCCTGATCGCATGCGAGGCGGCTCCGCTTCTTCGAGGCGGAGCCGTTTTGCGTTTCCGAACGGAATCTTCGCGAGAGATAGAGAACGTTCCGCAGGACGCTGTCACCGACATGGCGCTTCAACCGCGCCTCGATCAAAATCAGAGAAAGTTCGTAGGGGCATTGTGCGGCCATTCGCGGCCTTCATGGCGTCAAGGCGCGCTTCACACCCATAACGCCAAGAAAATTTCCGCTGACGCGTCAATTTTCTTGCGTTCCGGGTCCCTGCGAAGCGGCCTTTGACGCCGGCCGCTCACGTCCACCCAAAGCCCCTACGATCAATCATTCTGCAAAGGTGTACGATGGAAATTTCATTCAGCAATTTTTGGCAGATCTTCGTCATCGAGTACGCGTCGGTGTTAGAGGCGTGGTTCTTGACTTGCGTCGTGTTTGTCATTGCCTTTGCCACAACAGAGTTTCTGCACTCTCGGGAACGAGTTGAATTCTGCGAGAGCTGCCCTGACAGATACCGTAATCCATGGACACGCATCCTTTCCATTGAAGTTGTTCGGAGAAATCCTTGGCACGTCCTCTCCCATAAGCTTCCGCATACACCCGATCCGCTGCTACTCCGTCTCGCAGCCTATGCCGCCGACTACTGCCGCCATAGCGAATGGCTTTTGATGGATGCCGCGCGTGTTGGTTTCTATGTCCCTCCAGAGTTTCAGGACGAACCAGACTCACCAGATGTGTCGCGGATAAGCGAAGGGCTTGCGGAAATTGCAAATGATAAACTCAAGGAGATCGTTCGGCTGATTGATGACGGTGATGAATGGCAATGATTGAGAATTACAAAGGCTTCCTGTGGTGAGAAAAAAGCTGAGGGCATAGTCTGCGGGAGAGGGAGGCGAGATGTCTTTCGCCTAGGCGAAAGATTTATGGGGGTCGCCAAAAATTATGCCCCCCAAACCCCAGGTCGCTTTCGCTCGCCAAGGAAAATAAAAAATGACAGCAAAGCAGAAATTCGGAAGACCACGGGTGACTGATCCGCGAAGTGAGCAGCTCAACCTGAGTTTCACGACACAGGAGCTGGAGGCGATTACGCAACGCGCACGCGCCCTCGGTATGCGTCCCGCACACTTTGGGCGGCAAGCCCTGCTCGATCACGAAGGACGACGCACCGAGGAAGGCGGACGTAACGCTGCCATTGCCGGCATCATTTCTCAATTGTCGCGCCTCGGGAACAATTTGAATCAGATGGTCAAGCGGCTCCATATTCTTGAGGTCGGCCCGCCTGAAGACGCCGAGCCGTTGCTGCGTGATATTCGGCAACTCATCGCCAGGCTTTCCCGATGACTCCTAACATTGGAAAAAGCACCAGCTCATTCAAAGCGATCGTCAATTATGCGATGCACGACAAAAATGCTAAGACCCAAGAGCGTGTGGCGTGGACGCAAACGCGCAATCTTGCCAATGATTTCGTACCGTCCGCCGTCGATGAAATGCTCTGGACGGCGCGCGACGCCGAGACCTTGAAACAGGAAGCCGGCGTACATGGTGGCGGAAGGCCGACGAAAGACCCCGTCAAGCATATTACTCTCAACTGGGCGCCGGGGGATAATCCGTCAAGAGAGCATATGATCGCCACGACAGATCATTTTTTGCGGCACATGGGCTGGCAGGAGCACCAGGCCTGTTACATCGCCCACAATGACAAACACTACGCTCACGTTCACATTATCCTCAATCGTATTCACCCGGAGACGGGGCGTACGATCAACGAGGGCTATGCAAAGCGTCGTGCGCAAGATTGGGCGCTCGCCTACGAGCAAGAGCAAGGCCGTATCCATTGCGAACAGCGGTTGCTCAATGAAGACGAACGCCAGAAGGCCATGCCGCGGAATATGTGGATGGCGTTCAAGCAAAATGAGCAGGAATTCGAAAAATCAGAGGAACAGCTCCAAAAAATGGCCGATATTCCGGAATTTCGACCGGAAAATCGAAAAAAAGAGGAATGGAAAATTCTCTTTGACCTTCAACGTGCTGAAGTCAAACAGTTTCATGCCGACGGGAAAACCAAATTCAGAGAATTGCGCTCGTCTATTTATCGCGAAGTGAAGGAGGAATTTCGTGAGCGTTGGGGCGATTATTACCAAGCAAAGAAAAAAGGCACCGAGGCTGATAAGGATATCCTGGCGACCTTGAAGGAAAATCTGATTGCCGAACAAAGCGCCGCGCTTGAGCCCCGGCGTGATGCTGCCTGTAAGGAATTGTTGGCCACCCGCGAGGTCGAACTTCACCAATTACTGGAACAGCAGAAGATTACGCGGAAGGAATTTGGTTGGCGGCTCGATCTAGGACTCGACAATGCTGAATTCCTGCATGCCGCCGGGGAGCGTCGTGGCAAGGAACGCGAGCAGACGCTGTCTGCCTTTCGAGATGCCGCCCGTGAGACTGCCGGAAGATCTCGATTGCCCGAAACCTCTGAAAGACGCGAGGCCGAGGCGGACGATGTGTCGGGTTCGACCAGGTCCGCACGCGATCGCACCACCGAAATTGTGGGAAGACGGGCGGTGTCCGCAGCCGTGGGTTTCGCCGACGGGCTATTCAGCGCGCTGATTAATTTGGGTTCGGCACCCAAGACGCCGAGCGAGCCTCATCTAGGCGAACGTGATCCGTTCGAAGTGGCCGCCGAGGAGGCGACCAAACAAATTCAGCACAATGAGCGGGAGGAATATGACGCCCAATGGCGACAGCGTTCCAAAGAGCTCTACGGAGAATGACCAAGGGACCGGGCCAGCCACGCCCTGGTCCCCAGCTTCCTTGGCATCTGACAACGAGCCCGAACCGCTCAACCCTGACGACGGCATTCAGACAGACGACGGCGGGGCAGCGTTCGAAATCGAAAATGAATATCGACGTCGCCTCGCAGGCATGCGGCATCTCCGACGACCGGTGAGGGCGGCTGCCTACCGGGCGGCCAAAGAGTGGTTCCGCGCGGCAACGGTCGAGCTTCGTGAAAAACGAACTCGCGAGCGCCAAGCCCGAGCGCTGGAACGGCGTTTACTTCGGCGCGCCTACAGGCCGTCCCGTGCGGGCCCAAACTAGCTACGCTCAACTTTGCCTCACCGAACATCACATGCTCAATGCCTGTAAAACCGAGCACTTGTAAGATGAAGGCCGCTTTAACCAATCTATTTTGCAGCAACTCAATCAGCTTTTAACCAAGCCGATATATGATGCCCGTCATATTTTATTTCTATTTTTGAAACATATTCGTTTTTGTGGGAATTGGATGTGGGTAGTTGAGCACTTTTGCGCAGTTTCTTGGCGATCGATCTTTTCAGATACATCCTATGAACGTAAATCGCGATCCCATTTCGGCGCGCTGTTAGCGTTTTTGATTGTCGCGTTTGTTCTGTGGACGCCCCATGCGGCCAATGCACAGGCTGCGACTTACAATTATTCCGGCCCTCCGATGATCCGTCAAAGTTTTGCGGGTGACGGCGCATCATGTCCACTTATCGTTAGCGCAACGGCCATGGTGACCGGCACGCTTAACTCGGCGGCTCCGGGCGGCTTTGCCATCGCCACAGCTACGGTTAGCGCCGGAAGCATTTCTGGTTCCGTAAACTCACCCTATATCTTATTTGAGGTGTCACCCGGTCCTCCCGCCAATACCATACCCGCCGGGCAAGTGACGGCGGCAAATTTCGGCACGTATGTTTATGGGCCACCCCTTGCACCACCTCTGCCGCTGAATGCTGTAAGCATCTATTTTATGCAGTACGCGCTAAGCTCTGTTTCGAGCGATAGCATGCTGCTTCAAAAATATTCGCCAGTGACCAATGGTCAAGGCGAAATATTCTACAACCTCGATTACAGCTGTAGCTATAATCAACAGGTCAGCAGCGCGACGGGAACATGGACTGGGGGACCAACACAAACCCCTGTTCCGAAAAACTTTGGAAATGGCAACGTAATATCAAACCCCTCGTCGCCTTGCCAAGTCGCGAGCAATGATGCTGCCCCAACACCCCATGTCTCGAACCCGATCAACGTGGCGACTGGCAACAAATTCCAGACCGAGACCGATATAGCCTGCGCCGCGCATACCGGCCTCAATCTCACGCGGTATTATAACAGTCAGGACACGACGGCTTCGCCGTTCGGCAAAGGCTGGCACAGCTCGTGGCATCATGGATTGAAACTGAACGGTAATACCGTCACCGTCACGCGCGGCGACGGGCGGCAGGATATTTTCACCAACAATGGCGCGGGCGTTTATACGGCTGATGCCGATGTCACCAGCACGCTGACCGCGGTCGGCAGCAATGGTTCCGTAACCGGCTGGCAATTGAAGCTGGCCGACGATTCCGTTGAGACTTATTTGTTTGGCGGTCAACTTGCCTCGATCACCACCCGCGAGGGCCGCACAACCACCTTTGCTTATGACACCAACAGCAACGTCACGAGTGTAACCGGCCCGTTCGGCCATGTGATGAGTTTCGCTTATGATGCCAGCGGCCATGTCAGCCAGGCGCGGTCGCCGGACGGCACCGTTTATGCCTATACCTACGATGCGAACAACAACCTGACCTCGGTCACCTACCCGGACGGCAAGCGCAAGCAGTATCTGTTTGAGAATACGGCGTTCCCCAACGCGCTGACCGGCATCATTGATGAGAACGGCGTGCGCTTTGCGACCTACGCCTACGACACACAAGGCCGCGCGATCTCGACCGAGCATGCGGGCGGCGCCGAACGCACGACGGTGGCTTATAACGCCGACGGCACCTCGACCGTCACCGATGCCAATGGCAATGCGCGCACTTATACATTCGCCACTCAGTTCGGCATGATGAAGATCACGGCACTGAGCGGCGCGCCGGACCCCAAGGTCGGCGGCTCGGCCTTTACGTATGACGCCAACGGCTTCCTTGCCAGCCGCACCGATTATGCCGGCAATGTCACCACCTTTACCCACGATGCGCGCGGCAACGAGACCTCGCGCACCGAAGCGGCGGGCACCGCGCTGGCGCGCACCTTTACGACCAGCTGGAACCCTACGCTGCATCTGCCGGTACAGATCACCGAACCGGGTGGCCGCACGACTACGTTCACGTATGATACCCACGGCAATCTGCTGACCAAGACAGTTGCATCCGGTCCGCAAACGCGCACATGGCAATACGCCTACAACGCCGCCGGTCAGGTGACCGCGATGGCCGACCCGCGCGGCGTGGTGACGCGCACCACCTATGACAGCAAGGGCGATGTCGCGACCGTCACTAACGCGCTGAACCAGACCGCCAGCTTTACCAGCTATGACGGCGCGGGCCGCTTGCTGCGCGCGGTCGATGCCAATGGGCTTGTGACCACCTTTACCTATGATGCGCGTGGCCGGCTGCTGCAACGTAGCGAAGGCGGTGAGAAAACCCAGTTCGCGTATGACGCGGCGGGCAACCTGATCGCCGCCCAGCGCCCGGACGGCTCGGTGATCAGCAGCTACTTTGATAGTGCGCACCGCCTGACCGGCATGCGCGATGCGCTGGGCAACGCGATGTCTTATGCGCTCGACGGCAACGACAACCGCGTGCAGACCGGCTTGTACGACCCGGCCAACAATCTGGTTCAGCGCCGTGCGTTTGGCTATGACAGCGTCAACCGCCTGACCACCGAGCTTGGTGCGCAGAACCAGCAAACCGATTACCGGTATGATGCGCAGGGCAACCTGACCCGCGTCAGCGACCCGCTCGGCCACCGCACCACCTTTGATTATGACGCGCTGAACCGCCGCGTGATAACCACCGATGCCGCCAACGGCCTGACCCGCTTCGGCTATGACGCGCTCGACCGGTTGACCGCGCAACAAGACCCCAAGGGCCTCACCACCGGTTATGCCTATGACGGGCTCGATAACCAGACCGGCGTGGCCAGCCCCGATACCGGCAATACGGTAAAAACTTATGACGCGGCGGGCAATGTGCTGACTGCGACCGACGCGCGCGGCATGAAAACCACTTACACTTACGATGCGCTGAACCGCGTGGTGCAGGCGCGCTATGCCGACAACACCAGCACCACCTATCAATATGACCAAGGCCAATATGGTGTCGGCCATCTGACCCGCATGGTTGACCCTGCCGGGGTGACGCAATGGGCGTATGACAGCCATGGCCGTGTGATCGCCAAGACCCAGCAGGTCAATGGCCTGACATTGACCACCCGCATGGCGTATGACGCGGCGGGCCGGTTGAGCCAGTTGCAGTACCCGAGCGGCAAAACCGTCACCTACAAATACGATGCCGCCGGTCAGGTCAGCGGCATTGCGCTCGGCAACGCATGGCTGATCAGCAATATCGCCTATCGTCCGTTCGGCCCGGCCCAATCGTGGAAACAGGGCAACAACGCGACCTTCGCTCGTACTTTCGATGCCGACGGCCAGCTCACCGGCATCAGCATGGCTGGCCTCGCCACCGTCACTTACGTCTATGACGCGGCGGGCCGCATTACCGGCGAGACCGAGTCCGGCGTGGCGGGCCAGGCGTTCGGCTATGACGCGCTCGATCGCCTGACCGCGTTTGTAAACGGCAATGCACAAACATCTTATGCCTACGATGCCGATGGCAACCGGTTGAGTCTGGCGACGCCCGCCTCTGGTACGACCGAGGGCTATGCTTACAATGCCGCGAGTAACCGTTTGCTGTCCGTGACGGAAGCTACGACAGTGCTCGACCGTAAGAACAAACCTTCAACCAGCACCGACATAGATGCGTTCATATATGATGCCACCGGAAATACCCTGTCTGACGGCGATCATCTGTTCACTTATGATGCGCGGGGCCGCATGGCGTCGGCAACGACAGCCAATGACAAAACCCATCGCCGCTTTGACGATGATCGCCGCGAGCAGCGCCGCGCGACCTTGTATGGTGTCAACGGCCTCGGCGAGCGTATCGCGAAGCTCAAGGCCAAGGACCATGACCGCAACAACTTTCGCAAGAATGACGGCATCTTCTATGCGTATGACGGCGCGGGCCACCTGCTCGGCGAATACAACGAACGTGGCCGGGCGATTGAGGAGACCGTTTATCTAGGCGACACGCCAATCGCCGTCCTGAAGGATGACGGTGACCATGACTGGGATTGCGACCGCAACGGCAAGGTATTTTACATAGCCGCCGACAATCTCGGCGCGCCGCATATCATCACCGATGAGCGTAACCGCAAGGTCTGGCAGTGGAACCACGCCCCGTTCGGCGACACCGAGCCCGTCTCGTCCGGCAACTTCACCTATGACCTGCGCTTCCCCGGCCAAATCGCGGATGCGGAGTCGGGCTTGAACAACAATGGATTCCGATCCTATGCTTCTTCGCTTGGCCGCTATGTGCAGTCCGATCCGATTGGCCTCGCCGCTGGCGTGAATACGTATGGGTATGTTGGGCAGAGTCCCGCAGCTTTTAGTGATCGTAGCGGTTTATGTTTTGGCCCGCTTCTCGCCTATTGCACATATGAAGCCTTGTTCTGGGGCGGAGTTGCCGCAGAGACAGCTTTTAGCTGGGCCACGGGATATATAAGTCCGACGTCAATCACAGCGGAAGCTGCTTCTATCGGCAGACAATGTCCAACGATTGCCAATTCTGTACCCTCAAATGTTGCTAGAGTAATTCCAGGTGAAGGACCATTTCCTACACTCGGAGTACACGGTGCAGCAGATGTATTTACAACAGACCCCGCAGCCATCAGTGGAATGACGCCCAGTCAAATCGCACAGCGTCTTGGCATACCTTATTCGTCTAACTACACGATATACGAGTTTTCAACTCCCCAAGGAATTGGTTCACCGGTCTTCCGTTCGAACCCGGGTTTCGTGGGTGGTGGACAAACAAGCGGCGGCGCGCCAGAGTTCGTAATCCCCAACGGCCCGATTCCGCCAGGATCAAGGATGAGCATTATTGGAGAATAGTCGATGACCCGAGATATGCGGCCCGATGAGACCGAACTAACCGGCAACTGGATTTTGCCATTAGGTCAATTATCGGGTCAACTGATAGCAGACGAAACGTGTAAGCGCATTGATGAGCTTGTAAAAAGTTCGTTGGAGAAAATAGCGGTCAGCAAGGAATGTGGTGCTTGGGAAACACTGTATCGCGACCCGAAAGATGGCAGGTATTGGGAAAAAACATACCCACAAAGCGAGATGCACGGCGGAGGGCCGCCCAAGTTGCAGGTGTTGTCGCCTGAACAGGCGAAAGCGAAGTACCAATTTTAGACTAACGCTACACGAAAATCACGTCCAATAGATCGCCTGCCGGGTAAGATGAAATGAACCGCAAATGCTTTGTATTAGGTGGGATAAGTTTAGTGGGCGGGATATTTATGCTGGCCAATGACCAGTACACAAATATGTCGTGGTCGATATGTGAAACCATGCTGCTGCTAATTGGTGGCGTATTGCTAAATCGAGCGATTACTAACCGGCCAATATTTCAAGACGCGCCCGCCAATCGACAAATGCTCGCTAATGCTCGCGAGAAATGGAGCCTCGGCGGCTTGGCTGTGATACTCTATTTTTTGGCCTTCATATTAGAATTTCTGGGAAGTCACGGAAACTTGGAGTATGCCGAAATACATCCGCGGCTGCTTCTGGTCAGTATTTTGGTATTGAGTATCTCGGCATCCTACGTTTTTTGGCGATACGTTCGATTTATCAAATACGGCAAGAAATTTAGAAAAAGTGGTCCAAGAGTTAGCACCTAGTATGATGCGCGGGGCCGCATGGCGTCGGCAACGACGGCCAATGACAAAACCCACCACCGCTTTGACGACGACCGCCGCGAGCAGCGCCGCGCCCTTGTACGGCGTCAACGGCCGGGCGATTGAGGAGACCGTTTATCTCGGCGACACGCCGATTGCCGTCCTGAAGGACGATGGTGACCATGACTGGGATTGTGACCGCAACGGCAAGGTATTTTACGTAGCCGCCGACAATCTCGGTGCGCCGCACATCATCACCGATGAGCGTGGTCGCAAGGTCTGGCAGTGGAATCATGCGCCGTTCGGCGACACCGAGCCCGTCTCATCCGGCAACTTCACCTACGACCTGCGTTTCCCCGGCCAGATCGCCGATGCCGAGTCCGGCCTCAGCTACAATATGGCGCGTGATTATAATCCGGCTCTCGGTCACTACGGATTACCATCGCCCATGTGGAAGGTTCGGGAATCGCGGAGATTTGTTTCGAGAACTCCGACGCGCCGATCGCGAAATCACTGATCGTACCGCCGGGGGCAGCGATCAGATTGAAAACGACTTTCGAAATATCGGCGCTGTCATTAAGCAGCCCGATGAAAATCGCGGAACCGTCGCCATCGCGCGTCGATAATCCGTTTTCTGTAAATGAACCCAGCAACGTCCCACCGGCGTTGAACGCCATGATCTGGGCGGTAAAAGGACCGTAATTATCGGACTGGATTTGCGCGCCAAAGCCCGAGGTCGCATTCGTAAGAGTGATGGTGATGTCCGGCCCGCCATGGAAGGTCCACAAAGCGGTCGTGCCGGATGCAAAGTTGCCAGACCAATCATCAGGCTGAACCGGGGTTTGGAACTGATTGCCGGCCGACGTTACCGTTGCCTGAACACCGCCGTTAGAAACGACATTTTGTGGGCTGGTGTAAGTAACGTTGCTGGGACCAATTTGACTCCAGTCGATGGTGTCGAAAGCCCCAAGTGGCACAGCCGAAGTAATACCGACTGTGCTGGCAATTGCCGGATTAACAATGCTGAGCACACAAAGCGCGAGGCACACAATAAGCTTTTTCATATTCACCCCATAAAATAGAATTAAATAATCAAAGAAAGCTATGCAGCATTCACTTGCAAGAGCGCTTTCTTCTTACGGCGACGCATAAGGTAATAAACAGGGACAGCCCCGACCAACAACAAGTGTGATGTCGGATTTAGTGGCACTCCGGCTACTGCACCGCCACCGGAAAATTCGGCGGAGCCGATTGCGAAATCACTAATCGTACCGCCGGGGGCAGCGGTCAGGTTGAAAACGATTTTCGAAATATCAGCACTGTCATCAAGCAACCCGATGAAAATCGCGGAACCGTCGCCATCACGCGTTGATGTGCCGTTCTCAGTATAAGTACCCAGCAAGCTGCCGCGCGCGTTAAACGCTTTTATCTGAGCCGTGAAGAGACCGTAGTTA
>Ga0307499_10000025_pt1 | contig 47543 bp, 38 predicted proteins | sample 13_S_MG_FD_201363 | JGI IMG/M metagenome (GOLD analysis project Ga0307499, IMG submission 201363) | Soil microbial communities from Populus trichocarpa stands in riparian zone in the Pacific Northwest, United States - 13_S | ecosystem: Environmental > Terrestrial > Soil > Riparian zone > Trees... | reverse complement strand
CCGGCAATAGCGGCAACAACATTCTCAGCGGCGGCACCGGCAATGACACCATGATCGGTGGTTCCGGCAACGACACCTATGTGGTCGACGCCGCGGGTGACGTGGTCACGGAGCTTGCCGCGGAAGGTACCGATACCGTGCAGAGCAGCGTCAGCTACACGCTCGGCGCCAATGTCGAGAACCTGTCGCTGACCGGAGCGGCCGCGATCAATGCCACCGGCAACACGCTCGACAACGTGCTGACCGGCAATAGCGGCAACAACGTGCTCAGCGGCGGCGCCGGCGACGACACCATGTCCGGTGGACTAGGCAACGACACCATGATCGGCGGCACCGGTAACGACACCTATGTGGTCGATGCGGCGGGCGACGTGGTCACCGAACTAGCCGGGCAGGGCACCGACACCGTGCAGAGCGGCGTCAGCTACGTGCTCGGCGCCAATGTCGAGAACCTGTCGCTGACCGGAGTGGCCGCGATCAATGCCACTGGCAACACGCTCGACAACGTGCTGACCGGTAATAGCGGCAACAACGTGCTCAGTGGCGGCGCCGGCAACGACACCATGTCCGGTGGACTAGGCAACGACACCATGATCGGCGGCACCGGTAACGACACCTATGTGGTCGATGCGGCGGGCGACGTGGTCACCGAACTGGCCGGGCAAGGCACCGACACCGTGCAGAGCAGCATCACTTACGCGCTCGGTGCGGATGTCGAGAACATGGAACTGACCGGATCGGCCGCCATCGATGCCACCGGCAACGCGCTCGACAACGTCATCACCGGCAACGCCGGCGACAACGTCCTCAACGGCGGCGTCGGTAATGACACCCTGATCGGCGGCGATGGCAATGACATATTCGTCTACATGAATGGCCATGGGTCTGACGTTGTACATGGCGGAACGGGCGCGAATTGGCTCGACACCATCGACCTCGATCAGAGCCTCGGATCGCTGCAGCCCACGAGTGACTGGACCATCAGCCTGACATCGGGCAGCATCGTGAGCAGCGGGGCCAATGACATGGTGTTTTCGAACGACGCCAGCGGCGTCATCAATTTCGTCGACGGTTCGAAGATCGATTTTGTCGAAATCGAACGCGTGCATTGGTAACAGACAAACGATTGGCTGGCTGCGTATCAGCTCGGCCATGGAGTGAATCTGAGACGACGCATCAGAGAGCTTTCTCAAAATAAAAGCAGGTCAGGCGCCGCCGGCTGCTTGGTCGTCATTGTCTCGGCGGCTTCGGTTTGGATCTGCTGAAATCCACTCTTTCGGTAGAATCGAAAGAATCCAAAAAAGCAGAGTCGGCGCATAACAATAGTGTGCTTGGTCATTGCAATTTTCCGCGCTGCCGCACCCCCAACCATGTGCTGCTGGAGCCGCACAACGCCGTGACACGCACGTCAGTCAAATCGACCCCACCTCTGATCCGCCCACCGTCCGGCAGCGTGAGGGCGCGGCCAACAACGAATTTAGTTCGCCTTTCGCGAGTCGCTTGGTGGCTTGTCGATGCATCGGCCATTGACGGAACCGGAGCCGAGATCCCATTTTGCGGCGGTAGTTCAAACGTCGAAAATGCTCTATTTTTCAATAAGAGTTGACTGACACTCTCCGCCACCGCACTGTTCTCTTCTGTGTCCGATCGTTCGAACCGACAGCAAAACAATCAGTAACGCGACAAAGGCTGGCGCGGTTAGTTCCGCGATGTTCTCCCAGTCACCATGCAAGCCGTGGCTTCTGAGCGTGGGGTGGGACGAGGGAAGTCGCAATGAAATTCCCCGGGCGTTTCGAATCGCTACTTGAGGCGAATGTCGGTATCGGTGGTTGCGTGTCCCCGCAACCAAGTATCAAGCCCTTGAAAACATATCGTTTTCGAGGGCTTCTTACTGCTTCCAATTTGGCTTGGGAATTTCACTCGTGGAAGCGTCGTGGAAGCGGTAGGAGAAAAGTCGCAGCGTAAAATCCGGCGGGGGTGGAGAGGGCGCGATGACTTAATTATGATCGCAGGTCGATGGCGGGCGCCGCAACTCATGTCAGATCACGGCTCCCGCGGCCGTTCACGATCTTGCTGCGCCGGCTACGCCGCCTCATCGGTAAACTACGAATCTGGGGGCAGGAGTTCGAATCTCTTCGGGCTCGCCAATGCTCACGTCAGGATGAACAACGACAATGCCGCGAGCGTTGTCGATACCGAGTTGAGACACCGCATCCAGCGGTGACACGGTTGTCTGTCCCACGCAACGCGTTTCATGGCAAGGACGCCCACTTGTGATGGATCGAGCTTATCCGCGCTAGATGCTAAGCGCCGTCAAGCCGACGGTCTGGTGAAGACGTAAACCAGGCCGACAGGCGCGTATGTGTCGACGCGCTTTCGATCGAGCGCTCTCGACGACGCACGTGAACGAACGAAGGAGCGCGCTTTGGTCTCAAGCCGGAGCGGCTTATCGGTGATACCGCTTAGGGCGGCCCCGATGCTGAACTGGCTCGTCGAGGAGAAAGACGTCGCGCCACATATCCCCGTGCTAAACAAGTCGAAGCGGGAAGATGGCACGTTCTCGCGCAGCGACTTTCGATATGATCCGACCAGCGACGTCTACCAATGCCCGGGCGGAAAGCGGCTCGGCAGGAGCTGCACCGTGCACGAAGGCAAGACACTTCTATATCGTGCGAGCAAGCTCAACTGCGATGTATTCCCACTTAGACTGCAGTGCTATCCAAAAGAACCATCGCGCATGATTCCGCTCAACGGCTAACCGTCGGGCTTATCCTCGGCAACCGGAATGTCGGCCCGGTCTGGTCGGCGCTCGTTGGAACAAGGCGGCGTTAGGTTCTTGCCGAGAACGCCGTAACGAAATCGCAACTTCGCGATTTTGCGCGCATTCCTTCGATCTTATGCGGTTGTTTGCGCTCAAGGGTAGCGCCTCGTCAGCGCGAACGGCTGGTTTGGACGCAAAAGCGGTCGTTAAGGCTGGCAGTTAGACCAAACGCTCTTACGCTGGCTGGACCTAGCTCAAACTTCCCGATGATGGATTGGAGTGAGAGTTCAAGTTTTTCAATCAGTTAGAAGACGGCGTGTGCACAATGTGTGCGCCGGAAGATCAAAGTAAATCTAGCGACATCCAAAGTCAGCGTGCTGAACTGACCCTGCTGCGGTATCAGCTACGGCCCGGTGCTTCGAGAGACGAGTTCTCGCGGGACACGCTGCGAATTGCTGAAATCGCTTGGAAAGCGTTAGTTTATGAGATGCGGAGGTGGCCTATGAGTGGCCAATGACGCTGCGACAATTTCGGGCGTGACCGTGAAAACGCGTGAGGACATTGTGCTGCCTGGCGATACGACTTTCTTAACAGACGAGACCGCATTGCGAGCGCTGCATCACGCGCCAATGAGTCGCGCGACCGACAAGGTGTTGCGCGCGCTCGATGTCCAATGCCGGCGGATTGTCGAACTGTCGCCGTTCTGCGTGGTCTCCACGCAGGGGCCGGACGGCGCCGATGTCTCGCCGCGCGGGGACCCGCCCGGCTTCGTGAGCATCCTCGATGCGCGTACGCTGCTTGTGCCCGACCGCGTCGGCAACAACCGGCTCGAAGCGATGTCGAATCTGCTGGTCGATCCGCGAATCGGAATTCTTTTCCTTGTGCCGGGCATGAACGAGACGCTCCGCATCAATGGCACCGCGCGCATCACCGACGACGCGCCGCTGCTGGCGCCGAGTGCCATGCAGAACCACGCCCCCAAGGTCGGACTAATCGTGACGGTCGAGGAGGCATTCCTGCACTGCGCCAAGGCGCTCGTGCGTTCCGACCTCTGGAACCCGGGAAACATATCGACCGCGCGATCCTGCCGAGCTACCCGGCAATGCTGCTCGACCACGTCCGGGGACTGACGCACGCCGAGAACGAGCGGCAGACGCAGGTGATGGCCGAACGCGGGCTTTACTAGAGGTCCACGACCAGCCGCTCCTCCGCAGAGCCCGAGACGCAAGCCATGAGGCTGCGCGCGCGTTCGGTCGTCGAAAGCACGCGATCACGGTGCACGGGCGTGCCTTCCAGCCAGTCGATACGGCACGCGCCACAGATCCCGCCGCAGCAGGAGGCCGGAATGTCGATGCCGGCACCGAGCAGCGCCTCGAGTATGCTCACGCCGAGACTGACTTCGATCTCGCGATGCGAGCGCGCGAGCACGAGCCTGAAGGGCCTGGCCTGAGGATCGACAAGCAAAGGTGGCGGCACGAAGCGCTCGAGGTGAACTCGTTCGGTCGGCCAACTGCGTGTTGCCCGCTCGAAGGCATCAAGCATGTCAAGCGGCCCACAGCACGCGAGCATCGCGTCCGGCGGTGTTGTGTCGATCAGCGCCTCAAGTGCCGGGCGTATGGACGTGACGGTATCATGGATGATCGCATGGCCGCTCGCGCGATGCGGCGCGAGTATTGTGGCGAGCGGTGGCTCGCCGCGCGCAATGACATGTAGCGTGAAATCCCGGCCGCGCCGCGCCAGGTAGCCGGCGGCCGACAGGAACGGCGTGACGCCGATGCCACCGGCGACAAACGTCACGTGCGGCGCGTCGTCAAGCCGCAAGCCGCCGCGCGGCAGCGACACGATGAGCGTGTCGCCGGCCTTGACCTCGTCGTGGAAGGCGATCGATCCGCCTCGACCGTTCGCTTCACGCTTGACCGCAATGACATAGTGCTTGTCGTCCACCGGATCGTTGCAGAGTGAGTAGGTGCGAACAAGACCGCCGGGCAGATGCATGTCGATATGTGCGCCCGGCCTGAAAGGCGGAAGTTCCCAAAGGTCCGGATCGCAAAGGGTGTACACCTTGACGCCGTGACCACCGTCTTCGACGCTCTCAACGACCGTCTTGATGCCGCGGACAGGCAGGCCGGCCATTAGGCGTTCCGCACCATGTCGCCCACGCGAATCGTCCCGCCTTTCAGTATCTTGCAGTTGAGCCCGGAGCGGTTGATCAGCGGATCGAAGATCGACTTGCCGGTCACCTCCTCAATATGGCGGCACGGAATCGAGAGACGCGTCGCCTCGAGCAGCACCTCGCCGAGCCAAAACTGCTCGCCGACGAGATGGGTCAGCGGCACGCCCTCGGTCGTGACGTTGCGCCGGTGTTCCTCGGGCGCGAGGTCGATGCCCGCGTCACGTTTGAGCGCGATCAGCGTCTCGATCTCGAACAGCGTGATCTGCCGGCCTTCCTCCGGCTTGCCGGAATAAAAGCCTTCCTCGCGGCCGATCATGTAGCGGTCGCCCTCGATGCCCTTGCCAGCAACCAGGTCGAGTTCCGGCAATGAGCGCATGGGGAGGAAAGCGCGCGGCGTAATGTGCAGGTGCCGGATCACGCCGCTCCATATTGGAGCGAAGGCCGACGGCTGTTGGACTGTTGCGGTGTCGAGCATGGTCAATTCCCACGGTGTCCGGACTTCACGATATCTTCTTGTTCGCGGTTTCCGGCGCTGCGAAGGCGGCGGTCGCGGTGATGAGCGCGCAGATGATGAGATAGACCGACACCGGCCAGGTGAGGCCTCCGGCCCACGCCATCAGCGACGCGGCGATCACCGGCGTGAGGCCGCCGCTCAGCGCGGCACCGACCTGGAAGCCGAGCGACGCACCACTATAGCGCAAACGCGCGGAAAACAACTCCGAGTACCAGGGCGCGCCGATGCCGAACATCACCATCTGCCCGAACGTAATCGCCGCCACGATGGCAAGGATGACGATCGCCGGATTTTTGGTGTCGAGCAGCCAGAACAGCGGGAATGCGAATCCGATCGAGAACAGGCAGCTGGCGTAGCACATCGGCTTGCGACCCACCTTGTCCGACAGCCATCCGAATAACGGGATCGCGAACAGCGCGACACAGGACGCAATGAAGGCGCTGTTCAGGACGAGGCTGCGCGAGAGGCCGAGCTGTTGCGTCGCATACGACATCACGAACACGCCGCCGATGCTCGCATAGGCGATCTCGGAGATCTTGAGGCCGACCGCAATGAAGAACGGTTTGCCGTGATGCCTGAACACCTCGACAACAGGTAGCTTGGCGACCTGGTTCGCCGCCTTGACCTCGCGGAATGCCGGCGTCTCCTCCATCCGCATACGGATATAGAGCCCGACACCGACCAGCAGGATCGAAATCAGGAACGGGATGCGCCACCCCCAACTCATGAAGCTCGTCTCGCCGAGCTGCGACACCAGAGCGAACATGCCGATAGCCGCGAGGTTGCCAATCGGATTGCCGATCTGGACCATGCTTCCGAACATGCCGCGTTTCTCGACCGGCGCATTCTCGACGACCATCAGAACGGCGCCGCCCCATTCGCCACCGAGACCGATACCTTGCAGGAACCGCAGCACGACGAGCAACACCGGAGCGGCAACGCCGATCTGCTCGTAGGTCGGCAGCAGGCCGATCAGGAACGTACCTAGGCCCATCACGATGATGGTGATCGCCAGCATCGCCTTGCGGCCGACCCGGTCTCCGAAGTGACCGAAGATCGCCGCACCGAGCGGTCGCGCGAAAAAGCCGACGCCGTAGGTGCCGAATGCCGCGATGGTCGCGGCCGTGGAGTTTCCGGATGCGAAGAAGATCTTGTTGAACACGAGCGCGGTCGCGGCGCCGTAGATCAGGAAGTCGTACCACTCGACCGCGGTGCCGATGACACTCGACCATACGATCCGGCGCAGGTCCGGCGAGATTTCCGCAACCTTTACGACTGGTACGGGACCTGCAACTCCTTCAGCAATCGTCATGTTTACTCCTCCGAGAAAATGGACGCGGCGAACGCTGCCCCGCCGGGCGTCGTCCGATTGCCTTCGCGGTGTTGCCGTCAGCGCGGGCGCTTCCGGCTCGAAACCGCTTCACAACGACGCGATTTCCACGCTCTTGAAGGTCAACAGGAAGTCGATCATGTTTACTGTCAGTAATCAAGCGCAACTGAGATGCAGGACTGACAAGGAAAGCGGCAAGCCGAATTATTGCCCAGTTTGGAGCCAAAAATGATCGACTTTGGGCCGATTTGCACTCGTGGTTTGCACAGACTGCTGGAAATTGATGCGTAATATTTTCTCTTGGAATACAAGATGTGTCGAGGCCGTGGTCCCCGTGGGCTCGGCGCGGGTCGTTTCGCGGTTGCGCGCGCTGGCGTTTCGCGTCACCACGGTACCGGATGAGGGAGAACGCATGTGCTCGATATGAGCAAGGGAGCGGTTGGCTTCAATTTGCGCCAACTGCGTACCGCCAAGGGGCTCACGCTCGAGCAGCTCGCCGGCCAGAGCGAGTTGACGCGCGGCTATATCTCGCTGGTCGAGCGCGGACTGAAAACACCGTCCGTCGCGGCGCTGCTGCGGATCGCCAAGGCGCTCGACGTGAGTGTGACCTATCTGTTCGATCCGCACCCGACGCCTGCCGCGCGCTACACGCTCTACCGGCAAAACGAGCGCGCATCCGGCGTCGAAGAGGACGGTTTCCATTTGCTGGCGCTCGCGGCGGGTCGCGCGCGCAAGATGATGGAACCATTTCTCATCAAGCCGCCGCTCAAGTCCGCGCCGCGCGTCTCGCATGCCGGCGAGGAGATGCTGTTCGTGGTCAGCGGCGCGATCTCGATTAAGCTCGACGGCGAGGACCTGCGGCTTGCGAGGGGGGACTGCCTGTATTTCTCCGGCGAGACACCGCACGAGGTGCGAAGTCTCGGCCGGCACCGCGCGGAGGTGTTGCTCGTCGTCGCGCTTCCAGTCTCCGAGCGCTGACCGCATCGTTATCTGCTGCCTCGTTTCTCGGCCAGAAGCTCCTCGAGAAACTCGAGCCGGTCCTGTCCCCACAGGATTTCGCCGCCATATAGATAGAACGGCGAGCCGAACACACCGTCGGCCGGCGCCTGATCGGTGTAGCGCTGGTATTCAGCCTGCACCTCTGGGGCCTTTGAAGCCGCGAGCAACGCGTCGATATCAGGTACAAGCGGCGCCGCGATCTTGCGCAAGGTTACCTCGTCCGAAATGTCGACCTCGTCGGCCCACATGCCACGCATGATCGTGAAAGCGAGCTTGCCGAGAGGCAGTCCGGCACGCTTGGCTGCGATGATGAGGCGCGACGAAGCATCCTGACTCACAGGAAAATACTTCGGCTCGATATTGAGCGGGATGCCGAGGCGCTTTTTCCAGCGCTTGAGCTCGCCGATGCGATAGGCCTGCCGTTGCTCCGAGCGCTGACCGAGCAGGATGCCGCCCGTTCGCGCATAGACTTCCGGCAGGTTGACCGGACGATAGTCGATGGCCACGCCGTACTCCTGGGCCAGCGCTTCGAGCCGCTCCTGCCCGAAATAGGCCCAGTCCGAGATGGTCCAGAAGTAGTAGACGATGGTGTCGTTGGGCGCCGCCATGCTCTCACTCCACGCGTTCAGGTTCTGCGGAATTCCGGCGACCAGTGTAGCAGCCGGCGCTCCACCACGCTAATGACGCTCACCAGCACGAGGCCGATCACGCCCAGCACCGTGATGGTGGCGAACATGTCGGTCGCATTCATCGTCGCGAGCGAGGTGACGATCAGATAGCCCATGCCGGTCGTCGAACCGACGAACTCGGCGATCACCACGCCGATCAGTGAGAACGAAACCGCATTCGGCAGTGCCGCGAAGGTCCATGCGAGCGAATTGGGAATCCGCACCGTGAACATGATCTGCCGGTTCGAGCCGCCGAGCGTGCGGCAGAAATTGATCAGGTGCTGCTCGATGCTCACGCCGCCCTTGAAGGCATTGAAGAATATCAGGAAGAACACGATGAACCACGCGGTCACGACCTTCGACGCGAGACCCAGTCCGAAGATCATCGTGATGAGCGGCACCATCGCGATGCGCGGCAGCGAGTTGAGTGCGACGATGAATGGGTTGAACACGGCCGCGAGAGCGCGGTTTTGACTGAGCCCAAGGCCAGCAAAGAAGCCCGTGATGACGGCGACGACGAGTCCGAGCAGCGTCGCGCCGACGGTCGAGACGAGGTGTGGCCAGAGGAAGCCGCGCTGCGCGCCGAGCGTCCAGTCGTAAAGTTTCTGCGCCACCAAGCTCGGCCGGCTGATGAAGAACGGGTCGAGGAACGTGTTGGTGCGAAACCAGGCGATACCGGTGCAGATCTCCCAGGTCGCAAGAATGGTGCCGAGCAGGGCAAGCTGTGCTGTGAAGATGCCGATCCGCCGCCACGGAAAGCCGGTGCGCGCGCGCGGTTGTGCAGGGGCTGCCACGACTGCGTCCGTCATGCGGCGTTCCCCGTCGCAATACGGTCGAACGCCTGGTTGCGTTTGAACTCGTCACCAAGAACATGCCACACGGCGCGAACGTTGCCAGCAAAGGCCTCCTGTTCGCGCACCGAGAACACGTCGCGCGGGTGGGGGATCGTCACGCGGTGGTCGAGCACCACGCGGCTTGGCGGGGACGAGAGCACGATCACGCGATCCGACAACGTCACGGCCTCGTCGAGGTCGTGCGTCACCATTACGATGGTCTGCTTGAGACGGCGCCAGATCTCCAGAAGTTCCTTGTGCAGGACGATCTTGGTGTGGGTGTCGAGCGCACCGAAAGGCTCATCGAGCAGCAGCACGTTCGGGTCGCAGGCGAGCGTCATCAGCAGCGCGACGCGCTGGCGCATGCCGCCCGAGAGCTGGTGCGGATAGAGCTTCTCGTAGCCGGAGAGGCCGGCCATCGCGAGCAGATCGGCGACCTTGCGCTCGATCTTCGCCCTCTGCTCATGGCGGTAGCGCAGCCCGAGACCGATGTTGTCGCGGACGGTGAGCCAGGGCAGCACCGTGTCCTTTTGGAAGATATAACCGAGGCCCCGCGGCACGCGTCCCGCCGCAACGGCGATGCCGTCGACCGAGATCGCGCCGGATGTCGGGGGAAGGAAGCCCGCGATCATGTTGAGGATGGTCGACTTGCCGCAGCCGGATGGTCCGACGATCGACACGAATTCTCCAGCCGCGACTGAAAAGCTCACATTGCCGATCGCGGGCACGCGCGTGGCACCGGTGCCGTAGGACTTGCTAACGCCGTTCAGCTCGATCATGGACCGCATGAGACGGCCCTCGTCAGGTAAGACCGCGGGCCTTGCGAACAAACTTCATATCGACGTTCTTCTCGTAGGTTGCGGTCGCCATTTCGGCAGCGGGGTATTGGCGATCTGACATGATGCTCGCGAGCCGCGAATAAGTCTCGGGCATGATCATGTTGTCCTTGCTCCACACCTTCTTGAAGGTGGTGAGCGCCGAGACGACCGATGCCTTGGAGAACCCGGTCAGATGGTCGGTGAGGATAAGATCTGCGACGTCGTCGGAGGAGTTCGCGAAGATGTAGTCGGTGCCCTTGCACAGGCCGCTGACAAGCGCCTGCACGTCGTCCGGCCGTTCCGCGATCGTATCGGCAAGAACGTAGGCCGCCGCGCCGGGAACCGGGCCGCCAAATACCTTGTCCCAGGCAGCCGCATCGACGATCTCGTAAAGCGGAACGCCCCAGCCTTCTTCTTTGCCCTTCTCCAGCATCGCGTAGGTTGCCATGCAGGCATCCACGCTCTTGGTCTTCACCGCGCCCATCATGGTAGCGAAATCGCCAAGCGGCCGTATCGTGACTTTATCCTTGAGGCCGGCGCGCTCCGCCATATAGACGGCCATCAGCCAGGTCGCTGATTGCGGCGCCGTGATGCCGAGCGAGCGGCCGCCGAGTTTTTCGAGCGAATTGACGCCGGAATCGTAGACCTCCTTGTTTATCATGATGTTAGCAAATGGAACGCGCACATCGAACGTGTAGACCAGCACGGACTGCTTGCCGGCGAGCGAAAGCGCAACGGAGTCGTTCGCGCCCGAGGTCGAGCAGCCGATCTGCTTGGCGGCGAGCAACTGCTTGCCGCGCGGGCCGCTCTGCGTGTTGATCAGATTGATGCTCGCCGAGTTGCCGAAGAATCCTTTCTTCAGCGCCACATAAGCTGCGGAGTAGATCGGGTCGATGCTCGCGATGCCGTAATCGAAGGATGCCGCGTGTGCCGGCGCGGTAAGCGTAATGGTGAGCGCACCTCCGATCGAGAGACCGAGAAACTGACGACGGTTGGAAGAGAAAGCGTGGTCGGCCATGGCATCACTCCTGCTGCTGCGCGCGCTCCGGGCCATCGCTCGGGGCATGCAAGACCCAATGATTGCCTTTTAGGCAACTAGTTGCCCATTCGGCGATTTGTTAGGCAGGCCCGCATGCGTCACCCGCGAGATTGCCGTTTCTGCAAGGAATAGTGCATCTATCGTGCCAGTGGTCGGCTGCGTATGGCGAACGCAGCCGGCTTGACAGTGCAACCGCAAGTCGATCATTTTGCCTTTTGGGCAACTTGCTTTGCGGTGCGATGCGCATCGCTTACGGGATACATATGCTGAAAGAACGCGAGATATTGCGGCGGCCGGGGGCAAGCACTGCGATGGCACTGCAGATTAAGGCCGCGCGCATCGCGCGTGACCTGACCCTTGCCGAACTCGCCGCCATTGTCGAGCTCGACAAGGGCTATCTCTCGAAGGTCGAACGCGGATTGAAAGTCCCGTCGATTGCAACGCTGCTGAAGCTCGCGACCACGCTTTCGGTGCCGGTGTCGCATCTGTTCGGCGACAGTGTGGATGAAAGCGCGATCCATGTTTCGCGCGGCGCGCTGCGCAAAGGCCCTGTCGGCGGGGACGGTTCCGGCTACCGCACCGAGGCGCTCACCACCGGCCAGGGCCGCGACGGTCTTGAGGGCTTCGTCTTCTTTCCGCCGGAGGAGTTCCTCGACGAAATGCAGGCCGAACACGGCGGCGAGGAATTGCTTTTTGTTCTTTCGGGCAATGTCGAGATCCGCTTCGCGGATCGCACGCTGTCGCTTGAGGCGTCCGACTCGGTTCAATTCCCCGGCCATCTGCAGCATCAGGTGCGCCGGACCTCGCCGGAGGCCAGCGTGCTGGTGGTCATCACACGCGCCTGATCCCGGCGGCGTTGCGCATGGCACGGTGATTGCACGTTAATTTGCGAAGGAGAGTCCAGTCATGCTTGTCAGACCCGAACTCCGCAAGTCCGCCTGTCCGCACGATTGCCCGAGCGCGTGCTCGCTCGAAGTCATGGTGCTGCCGGACAATCGCATCGGCCGCATCTCAGGTTCCGCGGAGAATTCATATACGGCCGGTGTCGTGTGCGCGAAGGTCGCGCGCTACGCCGAGCGTGTGCATCACCCGGATCGTTTGACGCATCCGCTGCGACGTACGGGCGGCAAAGGCGAAGGATCGTTCGCGCCGATCTCGTGGGACGAGGCGCTCGACGAGATCGCCGGGCGCTTCAAGGAAGCAGCGAAACGCTACGGCACGGAGACCGTCTGGCCTTGTCACTCCGGCGGCAACATGGGGATCGTGCAGCGTTGGGGTCTCGACCGGCTGCGCAACGTCATGCGCTATAGCCGCCAGCAGACCACGATTTGCGTGACGCCGGCGGAATCCGGCTGGAAGGCCGGGATCGGCAAGCTCGCGGGTGTCGATCCGCGCGAAATGGACGAATCCGATCTGATCATCTCGTGGGGCGGCAACCCTGTCTCGACGCAAGTCAACGTCATGACGCACGTGTCACGCGCGCGAAAGCAGCGCGGCGCGAAACTCGCGGTGGTCGACGTATACCGCACGCCGACCGTCGAAGCGGCGGACATCGCACTGATCCTCAAGCCCGGCACGGACGGCGCGCTGGCGCTCGCCATGATGAACGTGCTGCTGAGCGAGGGCTTCGCAGATCGTGAATATCTGGCGCGCTACACCGATTTCAACACAGCGACCGAGCGGCACATCATGACGCGCACGCCGGCGTGGGCCGCCGCGATCACCGGCCTCGCCGAGCAGGAGATCATCGATTTTGCGCGTCTCTACGGCCGCACGCAGAAAAGCTTCATCCGCGCGGGCTTCGGATTCACCCGCACGCGCAACGGCTCGGCCGCGATGCATGCGGTTTCCTGTTTGCCGGCGATCACCGGGGCCTGGCAATATAAGGGTGGCGGCGCGTTCTTCCTTGCCTACGACATGGGCTATTGGGGTATCGACACGACGATCCTGCATGGTCTCGACGCGATCGATCCGAAGGTGCGCATCCTCGACCAGTCGCGCATCGGGGCCGTGCTGACCGGCGATGCAGAGGCGCTGCGCGGCGGCGCACCCGTCACCGCGATGCTGATGCAGAACGCGAACTCCGCGATTGTTGCGCCCGACAGCGCGAAGGTCACGCGCGGCCTGTCACGCGAGGACCTTTTTCTCGTCGTGCACGAACAGTTCCTCACGCCCACCGCCCGCTATGCCGACATCGTGCTGCCGGCCACAACGTTCGTCGAGCACGACGACATGTATTTCGGGCTCGGCCACACGATGCTGACCTACGGTCCGAAGCTGATCGAGCCGCTCGGCGAAGCCCGGTCCAATCACGACGTGGTCTGCGCGCTCGCCAAGCGGCTCGGCGCGCAGCATCCGGGTTTCGACATGACGCCGAACGAATTGCTCGACGACGGCTTGCGCCGCGCGGGGCTACCGCGGATCGAAGAGGTCACGCAGATCGGCTGGATCGATCGCGCGGTCTCATTCGAGAAGGCCCACTTTCTCGATGGCTTTCCACAGCCCGACGGCCGTTTCCACTTCAGAGCCGACTGGAAGAGCGTCGGTCCGCAGCATGCACGCATGCCCGAGATGGTCGATCACAGCAACGACTTCGAACGCACCACCGAAGTCGCCCCGTTCAAGCTTGTTTGTCCGCCGGCGCGCAACTTTCTCAACAGCACCTTCACCGAGACGCCGACGGCGCGTCAGAAGGAAAGCCGCCCGCGCGTGCGCATCCATCCCGCAGCGGCTTCGAGCTACGGCCTTACGGAGGCCGCACGCGTTCGGATCGGCAACGACCGCGGATCCGTCGTACTTGAAGCGGAGTTCGACAGCGGACAGCAGCCCGACACGCTGATCGTGGAGGGCATCTGGCCCGGCGATGCGTTTGAGGAAAAGGCTTGCATCAATACACTGATAGGTGGCGACCCTGTTCCACCGAACGGCGGTTCGGCATTCCACGATACCGCCGTGTGGCTAAAAGCTGTTTCGTAGGCGCGAGCGACGATGCGACCAGTGATGTCGGGAGGGCCCGTTCCTGACATTTGGGATTAAACGGCGACGCCTGACCGCGTTTGGCGCGCAAAGCGGCCGTTGGGGTGTTGATGTTGGATGTGGTTAGCTTTCGCTTGCTGGACCTTGCTCAAACTTCCCCATAATGGATTGGAGCGAGAGTGTAATCCGTTCCATCAATTGGAAGGCGGCGTGCGCCCGATGTGTGCACCGGGAGATCAAATAAAATCTGATCAAATAAAATCTAGAGGCAATCAACGTGAGCAAGCTGAACTGACCTCGATGCAGTCAGCGGAGGCAGATGCTTCGGGAAGGATCTCGCCGAGCAGATCGGTCCCTGTGGCTGGAACCGAAATCTGCATGCGGATGTCGAGGCTCTGCAGGCCGCGCTGGCATCGACAACGCAAGCTGTCCCATGGGCGCGCCATGCAGACGGTCGGCCGTGCTTGAGCTATGATCGGCGTTGTTGAGCGTCGACAATAAGCGCATTTCCGAAGCCAGATCGCAGTCTGATGCGGTCATTCGCTCTGCCGGTTTTGAGCGTTTCTAATTTCGTCTGGTGCAGCAGCACGCCTCACGCTGGAAAAAACATCGTCGTCAAACGTCTTAACTTGGAGGCACTGCAGTGCCTCCGCTGGTTTTGACGGGAACGTTCATACGACAGCAAGACAAAGTACGGCGAGGGGCGCTTGCGCGCCTCATGACATGCGCTGGCGAGCGACGATGAAAGAGTGAAACGATGACGTGTGTGATAACAAAGCTGGCCGGGGTCCTGATGACAGGACGCGGGTTTGCGCGGACGACGTTGACAGCGTTGATCGTGCTGGCTGGTGTCTTCGGCCCGGTGGCGGCCCAGCAGGTGGAGCCATCGACTCAGGCGCAACCCACATCGCCGCTGCCGTCGTCTCTCGCATCTTCCGTTCTCGGCGCGGAGCGGCCCGCGACACCGTCATCATCGACATCAGTCGGTGCAGATGCTCCGGTATCCGCGGCGCCGATGCCGCAGGCGTCGCCGGTCGTAGCCGGACCCGCGGCCGCTGCGCCGGTATCTCCGAATGGGCCGGCCGCCGCCCAAGCGGCCGGCCCTGCGATGCTTCCGCACGATCTGTCGCCGTGGAGCATGTTCATGCAGGCGGACATGGTCGTGAAGGCGGTGATGGTAGGCCTTGCCTTCGCGTCATTATTGACCTGGACGGTGTGGTTGGCCAAGGGCGTCGAACTCACGGGCGCCAAACGCAACGCACGTAGCGCCACGCGCAAGCTGAGTGACGCCGAAAGCCTTGCGGACGCATCACGGCAGATCAATGCCGGATGGACGAAGAACGGCCGCGTCGCCGATCTTGTCAACGCCGCGTTTCAGGAGTTGCGGCGCTCGGCTGATCTGTCCGCCGAGGGGATCAAGGAGCGCCTCGCGATCGCGCTGTCCCGCATCGAAGCGAAAGCGAGCCGCGACATGGCGCGGGGCACCGGGCTTCTCGCGACAATCGGCGCGACAGCGCCCTTCGTTGGCCTGTTCGGCACGGTGTGGGGCATCATGAATTCGTTCATTGGCATCTCGCAATCGAAGACGACGAACCTCGCCGTCGTTGCGCCCGGCATCGCCGAAGCATTGCTCGCGACCGCGATCGGTCTTGTCGCGGCCATTCCGGCGGTGATCCTCTACAACGTATTTGCGCGCGCGATAGCGGGCTACCGCGCATTGCTGTCGGACGCCTCAGGCGAAGTACTGCAGCACATGTCGCGCGATCTGGAACGGCAGGAGAAAGGTATTGCGCCCGCAAAAATCATCCGTGCTGTTCCGAATATAGGCCCTGTTGCATCGGCGGCGGAGTGAGCGACTATGGCAGTTTCGCTCAGGGACCCGCAGGACGGCGACCTCGCCGAACTCTCCGAGATCAATGTCACGCCCTTTATCGACGTCATGCTCGTCCTGCTCATCATCTTCATGGTGGCGGCTCCCTTGTCGACCGTCGATGTGGCGGTGGATTTGCCGGTCTCCAGCGCGCCGCCGCAGGCACGGCCGGACAAGCCGATCTTTCTCAGCGTCAAGCCGGACCTCACGCTGGCGCTCGGCAACGATGATGTGCCGCGTCAAGCGTTGCAGGCGACGCTCGATAGGCAGACGAACAGCGATCGACAGCAGCGGATATTCCTGCGCGCCGACGGCGTGGTCGCCTATCGCGATCTGATGGGCGTGATGAATCTGCTGCGCGGTGCAGGCTATCTCAAGGTCGCGCTGGTCGGGCTGGAGGATACCGGGCAGGGCAGCGCAATCGGCGGACAGCTGCCCGGCGCTTCACCCGCGGCGCAACAGGCCGGGCCGGCGACGCAGCCATGAGATTCGGCTGGCGCGATCCCGACGCGCGGGCGGACAGCGTTGGGTTTCGTTCCGTGTTGCGATGGACGCTGGCGGGTGCTGCAGTCGCAGGGCTGCATGCGGGCGGGATATGGTTGGTGCTCCACCGGGAAGAAGCCTCGGCTGCAGGAGAACCGCCGGCCGCCGTAATGATGGAGTTGGCGCCACTGGCGGTTGCGCCCGAAGCCCCCCCGGAGCAACTGCCACCCGATGAGCGGATGACCGAGGCGCAGCCTTCTCCCATGCAAGAAAAGAACGACAAGCCTGTTGAACTGCCGGAGGAGAAGCCCGAGCCCGTTGTCGTGGAGGTGAAGAAGCCTGTTGAGGACGTCTTGGTGCCGCCGGTGCCGCTGGAGATCGAGACACCGAAGCTGCCCGAAGTGAAGGATGCGGAAGCCACCTTGACGCCGCCACCGCCGCAGCCGAAAGCCGCCAGGAAGCCGCCGCCAAAAAAGATGGCCGAACGCAAGCCGCCGGACGACCGCAAGATAGATCGCACCACGGCGCCGCTGGCGACGCCAAATCCGCGCGCGGATCGCGCGGCCGCGCCGTCGTCGAGTTCTGCCTTCAATCCCTCAACATCACCCGCCACATGGCGGAGCGCCGTCAACGCTCACCTCAATCGGCATAAAGGTGGAAACCCCAATGGGGCAGTAGGTACGGTCATGGTGGCCTTCACCATCAATCGATCGGGCGGCGTGGTGAGTTCGCGTCTCGTCCGAAGCTCCGGAGATCCGGTGCTGGACGCGAAGGCTGTTTCGACGCCCCGCAGCGCCAGTCCAGTACCGGCACCCCCGCCCGATGTCGCAGGCAACACGATCGAGCTCGCCCTTCCCATCCGATACGGCGGCCAGTGAAGCGGGACGATGCCTTTGAAAATCAACAGATCGATATTCCCGGGAGGCAACGCATGACACGCAATATTCGCAATCTCAGTCCTGCCCAGCAAGCTCGGCTGCGCAGTGATGCCGTTCGACTGAAAGACGCCGGGCTTGACTACATCCAGATCGGCCGCGAACTCGATGTAACGACCGTCGCTGCGCGCGATCTGTGTATGCGGCATCAGCGGTTTGCCAAACGGCAGTCGGGATTGTCCGATGTGCGGCGGTTGCCACACCGGCTAATCCAGCTATTTCTGAACGGGCGCTATGCAGAGTTCATCGGCCAGACGGTTTCGATTCGCGCCAGGTATCTGGCAGATATTGCGTCATTGTATTCGAAGAGCGACTTGTTGTGCGAGCAGGGTATCGGGCGCATCACCGTGGGCCGCATCGAGCAGTGGCTGGGGACGCAGGATCGGCGCTTTCGTGCGCCCGATGAAAGCGTTGCCGAGGTGATCTGCCGATTTCGTCCCCGTCCGGCCCGGAGCGCCGGACGCCGGGCCTCTGAGGCCCCTAATTCGGCGAGCCGGTCCGCTGCTTGGAGCCTATCTAAACATCCGCAGTTGTGAAACGCCTGAGGCACTATTAGAGAGAAGCGAGTTGGGGCCTCGCGATAGCTGTCGAACAGTCCAGGTTTTGACGTCCGGGCAGGGATGAGAGGGACCAGCACTTAATTTGTGACGACCGTGCGTGCGATGAAAATCGCAGGTGGGGGATGTGATTTGCGCGACCTTTTGCAATCCGGCAAACGGTCGCTCCAGTCGTCCGGTGGAGCGCTTGACGTGAAGGGGAGCGACGCCCGCAGCGTGATTTTTCTCGCACATCGTGCAGCTCTGATAGAATATGCGACACCCATTCTCGGTTCCCGCGAGACGGCCGAGGATATCGTGCAGGAAGCGTTCCTCAAATTCGTGCCGCCTCGGCCGGCAGCCGACGTGCCCGAGCAGCCCGCAGCCTATCTCTACCGCATCGTCCGCAATCTCTCCCTCGATCTCTTGCGGCGCAAGAAGCTCGAAAGCCGGGACCCGCTCGACGAGACGTCATATTGGGCAGTGCCGCGGCCCGAGGCCTCGCCGGAACAGAGCGCGCTGTTGCGCGACGAGATCCGCCAGATCGCTGCGATGCTGGCTGAAATGCCGACAGAAACCAGGATCGCCGTCGAAATGCACCGTTTTGGCGGGCACAAGCTCCAGGACATTGCGGCCCATCTCGGTCTCTCGGTCGCAACGGTGCATCGGATGATCCATACGGCTCTGGTGGATATCGCGAAGCGGACCGGCCGCGAGCAGACGTGACATAATTCTCCCGGTGTGAAAAAGAATCCCGACTTGTTCGTCTATCCAAGGCAAGCGAGACATGGATCGCGTGCTCTGAGGTGTGGCTCGGGACGAGGATCGCGTGATGTCGCTGAATAAGGATGGAGGTAAGCCCGAAGCCCTGCTGGACGAGGCGGCCAGCTGGCTGCTGCGTCTTCGGGAAGCGACGGGCGACCCGCGCGTGCAGGACGACTTCAGCGCCTGGCTTTCACGCTCCAGCGAACACCGCGCTGCCTGGCACCGGGTCCGGGAAAGCTGGCATCTGCTGGGCGAAGGCAAGCCCGTGTACGAGCACGTCTGGCGGCCACGGTCGTTGCAGACGCCGTCAACTGGTGTCGGCAAGGGATCTCGTTTCCAGCCTGGAAATCGTTCGCGCGCGACGCGGCGGCGATGGCGGTGGGTGGCGACCATTTCGGCCGCTGGTGTCGCTGCCTGCCTGCTCGTCGTTACCGTCCCTTCGCTTCTGTTGCGGCTGGAGGCAGATTATCTCACCACGACGGCACAAAGCCGGCTGCTGACGCTCGAAGATGGTACGACCGTCTATCTCGCCGCTGACAGCGCCATCAAGACCGACTTTTCGGCAAGCCGGCGTCAGGTCCGGTTGCTGGCGGGGGAGGCGTTCTTTGATGTGACCCGCAATCCGGCGCGGCCGTTCGTCGTCGATGCAAGCGGCGTGAAGGTCGAGGTGACGGGAACGGCCTTCGATGTCCGTCTCGCATCGTCGGTGACGCAAGTGGAACTCGCGCGGGGCGCAGTCGGTGTCTCCTCCAATGTGGCCCCGCGTACATCGCCCGCCGTGCTGGCTCCGGGCCAGATGCTCGCCGTCGATCGCAAGTCGGGTGCGATGACAAAGAGCGATATCGCGCCGGAGGACATCGGCGCATGGCGCGAGGGGAAATTGTTCGTCAACGATGCGACGATCGGCGCCGTCGTCGAACAGATACAGCGGTATCACGTTGCATGGATCGCCGTTCCTGACGTCACGCTGGCGCAGCAGACGGTCACCGGCCTGTATGATCTGCGCGACCCCGACCGCGCGCTGCGTGCGCTGGTGCAACCTTACGGCGGCAAGGTTCACGAGGTCTCCCGCTTCGCTCGCATCGTTTCCCGACTTTAAGTCGAATCTAAACTGCGAAGCCGTTTCTCGCGCTTAATGCGCGATAATCCTGAAAAAAAATATCGAGCCGATCGTCTTTAGTCGGGAAGCGCATTCGAAAAGAAAATGCGCGGCGGCAGACTAGAGTACGGGGCTTTGATGTGCGTTTCGAAGACGATAATATTTAATCAAATCAGTGAAAGAGCAGCGAACGTTGCGCAGATTGCGTGCCTTGTTGCGGCGCTGGTCGCGGCAGACAGCGCCTCGCATGCATTCGCGCAGGCCGCGCCGGGTTCTGGAATAGTTCAAGTTCAGGGGGGTGACGCAGCCGCGCCGCGAAACTTCAACATTCCCGCGCAGCCACTCGGTCGTGCTTTGAATACCTTCGGCCGCCAGTCCGGCCTGCAGGTGACGTTATCAGCGGCAACGTCGCGCGGGGTGACATCCAATGCCGTCAACGGCAGCTTCACCCCGGAGCAGGCGCTGTCGCTCATGTTGCGAAACACGGGCATCACGTTTCGCGTCACGGCCGATCGCACGGCGGTTATCGGGGCGACGAGCTCGCCGGCAGCGGGGACATCCGTCCCTGGCGCAATCCAGCTCGACACACTGGAAGTATCGGGCGGGCGAAATGCCATTTCGGGCTCCGGCTATCAGGGTACGCCGGATTGGGTCTATCAGGCGCCGGCGGCCGTCAGCGTGATTTCGCGCGAGGCGATCGAGAACAGTCCAACCCGCAACGCCCGCGACCTGCTCGACAACGTCGCCGGCGTCTATGCCAACCGCTCGGAAGCGCAGAACCCGGGCATCAGCGTCAATATCCGCGGCCTTCAGGACCAGGACCGCATCGCCAACATGATCGATGGTGCGCGGCAAAGTTTTCAGCGCAGTGCGCACGGCTCCACACAGCGCACCTATATCGATACGGCTTTTATTCGTGCCATCGACATCGAGAAAAGCACGACATCCGGCGTCGGCAGCGCCGGTGCGTTGGGCGGTTCTGTCAATTACCGAACCCTTCTGGCTGAAGATCTGATAGCGCCGGGCAAGCAGTACGGCGGCCAGGTCAACCTCACCACCGGGACCAACCAGTTCAAGTTCGACGGTTCGACGGCGGCCGCGGTGCGCCTGTCCGACCGATTTTCCGTTCTCGGCGGCATCAGCTACAAGAATATCGGTGCCTATGACATCGGCAAGAACGGCACCATCAATAGCGCGGCGACCTATGCCGGGGACGTGTTGCTGTTCTCCGGCCAGGAGGTTCGCTCCAGCATTCTGAAAGCCGAAGGCCAGGTCACGGAAGACGTGAAGGTCACGCTTGGCTGGCTACGGAACGATTCCAGGTTCAACACCGGAAACTATGACTCCGCGGGAAGCATCGGCAACCTGCAGAAGGCGACGGAAGGTGTTGTCAATAACACTTACACCTCCGCACTCGACTGGAAGCCCGACAGCGAGCTGATCGATCTGAAGGCCCGCTTCTATTACAACAACATCAGGAACAACAAGGTTCAGGAAGGCTCGGTTCTTTCGACGGGGCCGTCGAACTACGTCATGGGGACACTCGGCGGCAGCGTCGAGAATACCAGCCGCTTCGATACGGCCCTGGGAGGTCTGGCCCTCAACTACGGCATGGAAGCCTTCAGCGACGACGGCAAGACCGCTCTCACGCGTGGCTTTGTAGCAGCCGAAGGCATTGATTACTCGAGCACGCTTTCGGGCGGTACGCCGAGCGGCAAGCGCGAGATCGTCAGTGGTTTCGGCAACGCGAAATATACGCCCACCGATTGGCTGACCGTTTCGGGTGGCTTGCGTTACGACTGGTATCATGTGGCGGGAACAACGACGATCTACGGCGACGACAAGACGAAGGACATCATAGGTTACATCGTTATCCCTGCTGTACCTCCTACGCCGCGGGTCTGCTGGCCTTCCCCGCCGTTCCCTCCCAATTTCCGATGCACTGGACCCACTCCTGGCATTCCCGCTCGAACCGAGCCGATATACGGGCCGGAATACTACAAGGGACATGACGTCAAAGTCGATAACTCCGGCGGAGCCTTGCTGCCGTCGGTGACCATTGCGGTCAAACCATTCGAATGGATGCAGCCCTTCGTGAAATACTCGAAGAGCTACCGGCCGCCCACGATCATGGAGTCGTTTCTCAATGGCGGGCATGACGGAAATAGCATCAATGAATACGCGCCAAATCCGTTTCTCAGACCCGAACGAGGCGAGACTTACGAGCTGGGCGTAAACATATCGAGCAACGGAATTCTGACCGAGCGGGATACGTTCCGGTTCAAGACGGTAGGCTTCTACAGGGAAATCACCGACTACATCAGCCTTGGCAAAATTCGCTACGCACAAAGCAGCCTGCCATCTTATACGTCATATGTGAACCTCGACGGTGTGACCCGCATGAAGGGGCTCGAAGTCGAGGCCAACTACGATGCCAGATTCTTCTATATCGGCGGGACAATCACGCGCATCGATACGGAGTTTAGCGACCGCTATACGTCTCCTTCCGGTAGAAGCACGCCGATCAATAGCGGACTGGGAGCTGCGGTCATCTTCGAACAACCGAAGCTGCGGGTCACACTTGATGCGGGTGTGCGCCTGTTCGAAGAAAAGCTGACGTTGGGCGGACGCGTCACTGACGTCTCGAAGACGGAGCCGGCGCTGGGCTCGCTTCGGAGCGGCTACGAGATGGCTGGCTACCGGGTTTACGACATCTACGGATCCTATGCCTTCGATCCGATGACGAAGCTGCGCTTTGCGGTCACCAATCTCACGGACGTTGCTTACGCTCCGGCCCTCGGCGCCAACTTCTTCGCCGCGCCCGGACGAACGGCCACCGTATCGCTCAATTACAAATTCTAGGGAATTCCACGGTCGCAGGCTGTGGATGCGAGGTTCGCCGTGGGGCGAACAGATGAAACAGGCAAAAGGGAACAAGAAATGACACTGTTGATTGAGCTGACCGCAGCGAGCAGCAACCTCCCATCCTACCTGGCGGCCTATGACACGAACTTTTCCTACAACGGGAATGGCTGGTTCTCCCGGTCCTTCTCTACCGGCCAGGATCAGTGGTCCGCCGGCTTCGATACCGAAGGTGTCGACAACAACATTCCCTCGGTCATCATGGAGATCGACGACTACAGCTATTCGCCGGGCCTGTTCAGCGGCGATGTCACTTCGCTCACGCTCGGCCGCAACCTCGAATATGACGCAGGCCAGGATCTGTGGGTGCAGGATGAAGAACTCATCATCACCAACGTGAGCGGCTACATGCCGGATACGACCACGTTCGCCTATGCGATCTACAGCCTGTCGCACGGCGGAGCCGTTGACGGTCTGGGGACCTTCCCGGGTCTGACGGACTACTTTGCCGAGCAGGGCACAAAGCAGGTCGGGAATCTGGGTCTCGACGATACGCTGCTCGGTTTCGGCGGTCAGGATACTTTCGTATTCCAGGACGGCTCCGCGTTCGACACCGTCAACAGCTTCAATCTTGCTGTCGATATCCTCGACGTCTCGGCGTGGGGTGCGACGGGGTTGGGCGACCTGTTCATTTCCACGATCGGAGCTGACACCGTCATCAGCAGCGCGGATTTCACCGACGGCATTACGATCACCGGCGTAACGGGGCTGACGGCCGCGAACTTTGAGTTTGCGTGAGAGACATACCGACTTTTGCAAAGGCACGCCGCGTTCGTCTGTGAACGCGGCGGAAGCCTGCAACAGTTCCGATTATCGTCATCAAGAAAATCCGAGGAGTTAGAGAATGGCATTGGTGTTGGACTACACGAACGCGAGCAGCAACCTTCCCGCGTTCCTGGACAACTGGATCGACAACTTCGAGTATCGCGGCACCGGCGGCTTCAACGCCGTCAGGAACGTGTCAGACCAATGGTATGCTGGAACGCGTATCGTAGGCGGCGTGGACAATGGCACGTCGTCCGTGATCGTGAACGGTACCGATTTCAGCTACACGCCGGGAGTTGTCGATGGTGCGGTCTCCACGCTCACGCTCGGCAGCAATCTTGCCTACGTGTCGTCCACCGATCAGTGGGTGCAGGATGAGGGCCTGTCGGTCAATTTCAGCGGCGCGACGCTGACGCCGGCTTTCGATGCTGCGATTACCGACCTGTCGCAGAACGGCAGCCTGGATGGCCTCTACGGCTATTTTGCCGAGCAGGGGACTATCCAGAACGGCACCGCGGGTAACGATGTCATGCTGAGCTTTGCCGGCGATGACGCGTTCACCGGCAATCTCGGCGACGATACGTTCACTTTTGCCGACGGCTGGGCCGACGACGTCATCACCGACTTCGGCACCGATATCGGGAATAACGATGTCATCGATCTGCAGGGGGTGTCCGGCATCTCGAACTATATCGATCTGCTCTTCAACCACAGCAATTGGTGGGACAATACTGGCGTTCTCACCCTCTCCGATGGTGCAAACACCCTCGAGCTGGAGGGCTATGTCGGGACCGACATTGCCCGCCTGATTCTCTGCGGCAATATCGTGGTCTGAGAGCGGTCCGTGCTCAAAATCCCTCATCGCAAGCCGTCGCAGCCTTTGGCTGCGGCGGTCGTGTTGCCGCTGGCGCCGGCGCTTGCCGGAATTGCGGTGGTCAGCGGCGTGGTCAATATCCTGGCGCTGACTTCGCCGCTGTTCATGCTGCAGGTTTACGACCGCGTGTTGGCGAGCCGCAGCGTGTCTACGCTGGTTGGGCTTGCGGTACTGGCCGCGGTTCTGTTCGCATTTCAATCGATGCTGGACGTGATCCGCGGTCGTGTGCTGCTGCGGATCGGAGAGACCGTCGATCGCAGACTGTCCGGTCGCGTGCATGAGGCGATCGTCCGGTTGCCACTCGAGGCCCGGATGCCCGGCGATGGCCTGCAGCCGCTGCGCGATCTCGACAACGTTCGCGGCTTCCTGTCCGGGCAGGGGCCCACCGCACTGTTCGATCTGCCATGGATGCCGCTCTATCTCGGCATCTGCTTCCTGTTTCATTTCTGGATCGGAATCACCGCACTTGCGGGCGCGATCGTGCTGGTGTCACTCACGGTCATCACGGATGCGCTGTCGCGCGGGCCGACGCGCGCGGCGATACAGCACGGCATGGAGCGCAACGCGCTGATGGAGGCCGGCCGGCGCAATGCCGAGGTGGTCCACGCCATGGGGCTTGGCGGTCGCGTGGCGGAACGCTGGCAAAAGGCAAATACGGACTATCTCGCGGCAAACCGGCGCACCGGCGATATCGCCGGCGGCCTCGGCGGCGTGTCCAGATCGCTGCGCATGATCCTGCAATCGGGCATGCTGGCGGTCGGTGCTTATCTGGTCATCAGGCAGGAGACGAGCGCCGGCGTCATGATCGCGAGTTCGATCATGATGGGTCGCGCGCTGGCGCCGGTCGATCTCGCGATTGCCAGCTGGAAGCCGTTCCTGATGGCGCGGCAGAGTTGGGGTCGGCTCAAGGAACTGTTCGCGCTGATACCTGAGACGCGTGCGATCATGGCGTTGCCAAAGCCGGAGCGCGAGTTGCGCGTGGAAGCGATGAGCGTCACGCCTCCCGGCGAGAAGAAGCCCACTCTTACCGGGGTCAATTTTGTGCTGCCGGCGGGAAGTGCGCTTGGCATCATCGGCCCGAGCGGCAGTGGAAAATCTACGCTAGCGCGCGGGCTGGTCGGCGTGTGGGCGCCGGCAAGCGGCAAAGTGCGCATCGATGGCGCCGGCTTCGATCAATGGGACCGCGAAGCGCTGGGCCGCCACATCGGCTATCTGCCGCAGGGGGTCGAGCTGTTCGACGGCACCATCGCCGAAAACATCGGCCGTTTTGGACCAGATGCGGATGCCGGCGCCATCGTCGCCGCGGCCCGCGCGGCGGGCGCACACGATCTCATTCTTCGCTTTGACAGCGGCTACGAGACTCGGATCGGCGAGGCAGGCTCGGCCTTGTCGGCGGGGCAACGTCAGCGCATCGGTCTCGCGCGTGCGCTTTACGGCGACCCGTTCCTCGTCGTGCTCGACGAGCCCAACGCGAACCTCGATGCGGAAGGCGAGAAGGCCGTTGTTCGGGCAATGACGTCCGTGCGCGAACGCAAGGGCATTGTCGTCGTCGTTGCGCATCGCCCCAGCGCGCTTGGTGTGGCGGACCTCGTAGCCGTCATCGAGGCAGGAAGAATGAAGGCCTTCGGACCACGCGACGAGGTGTTGTCGCGCACCCTTAAAGGCGCAAATCCTTCTCCGGCCACCATGACGACGGCCGCGGGCTACTCGACCGGGTTCCGCGCTACCGCTCCGTTCCGCGTTGTTGCGACGGCCGGCGCCGAACCGGGTATAGGCAGATCACCCGACCAGCATACGGATGAGGTCGATGTCGAACGCTGATCACATCTGCCTCGCGCGCTCGATCCGGCGCCATCTCCTTGTCGGCGGCCTCGCCAGCCTGTTTCTCGTGGCAGGCATCGGTGGATGGGCGGCGGCGACAAACCTGGCCGGCGCTGTTGTCGCGACCGGGCACTTCGTCGTCGATTCCTATGTGAAGAAGGTGCAGCATCCAACCGGCGGCGTAGTTGGTGAAATCCTGGTGCGCGAGGGACAGCGCGTCATGGCGGGCGACGTCGTGATGCGGCTGGACGCAACGCAAACGCGTTCCAACCTCGCCATCGTCACCAAGCGGCTGGACGAATTCGCCGTGCGGCGCGCGCGGCTGGAAGCGGAGCGCGACGAAGTGCCAGCGATCTCATTTCCCGAGACGCTGATGAGGCGCGCAGGCGACAGCGATATCGCGCAGCTGATGGCGGGGGAACGCAAACTGTTTGAGCTCCGCCGCGAAGCACGGCTCGGGCAGAAGGCGCAGTTGCGCGAACGCATCCTTCAATACGAGAAGGAAATACGTGGCCTCGTCGCCCAGGAAGACGCAAAGGTGCGGGGCATCGCGCTGATCGAGCGCGAGCTCAAGGGTGTGCGTGAACTCTGGGAGCAGGGCCTTGTGCCGATCCAGCGCATGATGGCGCTGGAGCGCGAAGGCACCAATCTGGACGGTGAGCGCGGCCGGCTCGCGGCGGCGCAGGCCCAGTCCGGCGGAAAAATCGCGGAGACGCAGTTGCAGATCATCCAGATCGATCAGGACCTCCGCAGCGAGGTGGCCAACAGCCTGCGAGAGATCGAAGCGCAAACGGCAGAGTACGTCGAACGCAAGGTTTCGGCTGAGGATCAATTGAAGCGCGTCGATCTCGTCGCGCCGCAGAGCGGCCTGGTGCATGAGCTTGCGGTTCATACGGTGGGCGGGGTTATTTCTCCGGCCGATGCGATCATGTTGATCGTGCCGAGCACTGACCGGCTGGCGTTGGAAGCACAGATACAGCCGCAGGATATCGACCAGATCCGGCTGGGCCAGCGAACGGTTTTGCGCATGTCGGCCTTCAATCAGCGAACCACACCGGAGCTGAACGGCGAGGTCAGCCGCATTGCCGCCGATCTCACGCAAGATCAAAAGAGTGGACTATCCTACTATGTCGTTCGCATTGCCGTGCCGCCACAGGAGCTTGCGCGCCTCGGCAAGCTCGCGCTGGTGCCGGGGATGCCGGCCGAGGCATTTATCCAGACCGGCGAACGAACGGTCATCTCCTATCTGGTCAAGCCGCTGCGGGATCAGATCAACCGCGCATTTCGCGAGGAATAGTGCTGGAGTACCGCATTCTGCAGGCGAGGCGCGGCGACGTTTTCATCAAGACGTCCGCCAGCGAGATCGAGCGGCCACAAGGTGGGCGTGTGCACTTGGGCCGTCGTGCTCCAAAGTGTGCATTCAGACAGCGAAAGCGCGATTTTCGCATCCAAGCTGAACATATACGATACTGCGACAATCAGGGTGAGGAAGCCAGGTCGCGAGAAATGCCTTAGTCGATCCAATCCCTTATAGGATCCGAAAAGCACTTCTATGCGCGAAATGCACCTTGCTCCTTCGCCCGTCCAGGTAAGCTATTGAAATCACAGAAAATGCGGCCGCCCTCCGAGCGCACCAGCCAAAATACCTTCGAATCGATCGAACCGGACGTGCCGATCGATGCTCCCCATGGTGAGATAACCGGGCTGGTCTGACCGGCAGGGCCGTGCAGTTCCCGACCACGGAGCCCCGAAGGGAATTTGCCAATGAAAAGAGGTCTTTCTCTGGTTGGTTTAGACGGGACGGTGGTTCAACGCTTCCACCATCGCCAGAAGTAGAAATATAGCATCGCGCCGGCGACCGCGGTGCCGCCAGGGACGATCGCGAACGCGAGCATCAACGCCAGCAGGATCACCAGCGCCGTGACGAACCACGGCGGCCTCTTCTTTGGTGCCGCCGCGGGAGCCGCTCGCGGGCCGGCAGCGCGCGTCGCGCCCGGCTGCGGTGGGGGAACATTGGGCACACCCCACGGGCTGGGCGCTGCGGCGCGCGCCTGTGCGGCCCGCTTCTTTTCTTCCTGTCGCGCCAGCGCCACCAACACCGGGTCCGGTGGTGGTGGTGGCCGCTCCGCGGGATTCCATTGCCGGCCGGGCGGCGTCTGGCCGGCGCTCGCGGCCTTGCGGAATGCGGCGCGGGTCGGGTGCCGCGCGGAGCGGGTGGGCGTGTACTGCGCGGCGAGGCGCTGCGCCCGCTGCAGCAAGGGCATGCCACTCTCCGCATCGACCATCATGGCGAAATGGCCGAAGCCGAGCAGCGACCGGATCACGTCCTTGCCGGGGCCGAAGTGCTTGCCATCAGGCCCGTGGCGCTCGACCTGCTGCAGCACGGCGCGGTAACGGCGCAGCAGGTCGCGCGGCACGGCCACGGCCTCGTTGACGGTGAGGCCGGTGACTTCCTGGCGCGTCGACCTGCGCATTACGCGCGTCTTGTCCGGATGGACCTTGAACCCTTCGGCCTCGACAATGCCGTGCACGGCCTTGAGCAAGGTGCCGATCTTTTTCACCGCTTCGCCCGAGCCGGAGAAGGTCAGATCGTCGGCGTAGCGGCTGTAGATGAAACCGAGTGTGCGCGCGAGCCCCATGAGGCGTCGGTCGAGCCTGCGGCAGATCAGGTTGGTGATCGCCGGGCTGGTCGGCGCGCCCTGCGGCAGCAGCCGCGGCCCGTCGGCGATGAAATAGCGCTCGCCGTCGAGCGACACCTCGTCGACCATCGGCTCGGTGCACAACAGCGCGAGCGGGATCGCGACCGCTTCGGCATAGCCCAGCGCCTCGAACAGACCCTTGATGCGGGCATAGGTCAGGGTCGGGAAGAAATCCTTGAGGTCGAGATTGATCACCACGTCGCGGCCGACATGGTTGCGCGCGTTGGTCAGGATCGAGCGCTGCGGCGCAAAGCCGTGCGCGGCATCATGCAGTGGCACCCGCGCGAGGATGTTGTCCAAAACCCAGTACTGCGCGCGCTTGAGGCGCGGCATCGGCGCCGAGATCAACCGCTCGCCACCACTCTTCTTGGGGATTGTGAAGCGCTGATAGTGATTGACCGACGCCACCTTTCTGTTGAACGCGAGGAAGCGCAGTTCGCCCAGCGGTATGCCCATCGCGTCGGCCAGCGCCTTGGCATCGGCGAGCGGCGGCAAGCCGTCGCGCAACGGCATCGTGGTCGTGCGGCTGTGAAGGCCGGGCGAGACTTCCTCGCCGAGGTACAGGACATCGCGCTTGCGGCGTTCATGCCAGGCAAATGCCCGCGTCTGTCGCGCCTCGGCGTTGCGACGCTTGGTCTCCTGCCGCCGCGCCATCGCTTCGGCCTTGCGGCGCTTGTGCATTTCCTTCAGCGCCCGCTCGGGATCGCCGAGCGTGGCGTGTTGGCGCTGCAGTTCGGTGAGTTCGCGCATCGCCTCGGCGCGCGTGCGGATCGTCTCCGCGGCAGGCGCCGGCGCGTCTTCGTCGGGCCAGAAACCGAGGCGGATCATCTCCTCGAGAATGACCTCGTCCTTCGACGACTGGCGGATACGGTCGTAGAGCTCCTGGCGCGTCAGCGTGCCGGGAGAAACGGTCTCGGTCACGCGGCCAGCCCTCCGGTGAGGAACGTGGCGGCGGCCACGCGGAGGAGGGGGATCGGAAAGGGCGCAGGCCGGATTGCCTTCGTCTCATCCAAGAACTGGATCGATCCACTCGACGCCGGGGCGTCCACCCCTACGCAATTGGGTTCAAGGAACCCATTCTGCGATTGCGTAGGGGTGGACTGCCCCGGCCCAGTGAAGATCGGGCCAGTGACGCATGCGTGGTCATGGTACAAGGACGGCGATACGCCGCCCGGGTTGCAAGGTCCTGACCGGCCTGCGCCCTTCCGATTACGGTGATACGCGAATTGTCGTCTCCGGTGCAAGCCGGGTCTGATGGCAGCCTTCATGTCGCTCATGTGGCGTGTCCATCCTGGGCGACGCCTTCGACCTGAGCATGGAAGATCCGGCGCAGCGCCAGCATGTGTTCGCAAGGCCCACGCGCCATCTTGTTGTGGCCGTAGAAATGACAGCTGCATCGCGCCTCGACGAGGCGGTCGTCGTCGTCGATGACGAGGCTCACCTGCTCGGCGCGGGCGTTGTCGAGCACCCTGCCGTTGACGGCGCGAACGCCCTGGTTGCGATCGATGTTGCCGATCGTCACGAGGTTGGCGTCGATCAGGCGGTCGGCCTTCTCCTCCTGCGGGCTCGCGAAGCGCAGTTGCGCAGGCGACAACGGCTCGCGCGTCAGTTCGCGCAGGCGGTAGAGCGACTTGTCGAGGTCGAACATGACGCGTCCGGCCTGGGTGTAGGCCGTGAGCGCCGCATGCACCAGCGCCTGGTCTACGCCGGTCTGCTGCGCCAGTTGAGCGGCGGTCGCCGCATGGGATCTGCCGAGCGCCGCGAAAATGCGTTGGGCGGTGTCGTTATCGACCTTGTGGCGCGGCGCGAGCAGGTCGAACTGCCCGGCGGACGACCAGTCATTCGCAGTCCAGCCGGACAAGCCGAGCGTGAAGCGCAGACCGCCGAAATCGACGACGAAGAACGATGGCAGGCCGCTCTGGGTCAGATGGACCCGCACCGACCGCGCCAGCGGCAGCGTCCGCTCCAGGATCGCAAGTCTTCGCCGGCCCCAAATGCGGATTTCGGCAGCGACCTTGCCGCGATAGATCGAGCGGCGGAAGGTGAGCCTGTCGTGCCACGGTTCGATGACCACCTCCACGGGCGCATCCGGCTTCAGCACAAAGCGCAGCGAGCGTGGACCGGCCTTTTCCTTTTTCTGCGCGAGGCGGGTGAGAATGTTGGCCATGTCCACCGGATGCAGGTCGAACACATGCGCCGGCAGGGTCATCGCGCTCGACACCTGCAGGAAGCCGCGCACCCAGCTGTCCGGCAGGTCGATCTTCTCCTCGCGGAAGTCGAGGTCATCGCCAGTCTGCACCTCGAACCCGGAGGGATCGATGGTGAGCGTGGTGTCGCGATAGGAGCGGATCTTCTGGAATTCGTCGTAGAGGGCGTGGCTGTAGTCGATATTGGTGGTGCCGAATGCCATCTCGCCGAGGTTCTCGAACACATCGTGGTCGCATGACAGCCGCCCGTAGCTGGATTCGTCGAGGCTGAAGCACTCGAAGAAGATCTCGTCCGGATGCACGGTGATAACAGGATCGAGCACGATCCAGGCGTCGCGGTTCTGCTTGTAGAGGTAGTCGAAATAGGCCCGCTGCGCCGTCCAGAACGGCTTCATCAGCCGATTGCGCTCGCGGTCGAGGCCGTGGATGCGCTCCTGCAATTCCCCGATGCGCGGCTTGAGCGCTGCAGACTGCGCCGTCGCCTCGGCGAGAAAATTGGCCTCGTTCTGCTTCAGCCACTCGAAGTAGGCGGTACGGTCGCGCGGCTTGAAGCGCAGGTCCGAGACGACGACGTGATGCAGTGCCGAGATCGCCTCGCGAAACGCGAGATGGCGCGCGATCTTGCCGGTGAAGAAGGTCGGCTGGCGCAGCGTGTCCGGCGCGAAGGCGAACGACGACGAGGCGGCGTCGGACGAGGCGCTGGTGCTGCCGAGAAATCGATATGCGAAATTCATGCGGCGCTTCCGCTGGCTAGTGTGTCACTGCCCGACGGCGTGCGGCCGGCGCGGGCCACGGTGACAGGCAGGGTGAGATCCGGCCAGGCATGGGCTATGTCGCGCAGGATCATCAGCGCCGGCGCCTTGTCGCGAAGGGTCACGCTGAGCGTGAAGTCGTGCAGCAACTGCGCGATATCGGCAGCGCGGTCGCTGTGCGCCAGCGCCTCGTTGCGCAGCGCCGTGAAGATCCGGTCCTTGGCGATGCGCCCGCGGTTGATCTGCATCAGGATGATGCGGGCCTGGGTGAGGAATTTGGCGAAGATCGCCGCATCCGCCAGCGAATCGCCGGTTATCAGCTCGGTGACGAAGAGGTGAAAGCTGCCGGAAGGGTGCTCCAGCACGCGCCCCAGCACCTCGGCGACATCGCCGTCAGCGAGGCTGCGCCGAAGCAACAGGCGGGCGCCGTCCTGCACCGCCGGCACGGTCGAGTCCGCCATCACCGCCAGCGCCGCCGCCGGCAGCGCGTCGCTGGGCCATGCGGTGAGGCGGTTCACCGCGATCGTACGTACATCGTCCCATTCGCTCTCGACCAGCAGCACGGCATTCTGCGGGTCGGCACGGAAGCGGGCCTCGTCGGCTGCAAACGCATCAAGCGCGAAGCGGCGCACGGCAGCGAACGAATGGTTGCCGAGGCGGGCAAGCTGGCGGACCGAGAAGCGCTGCGGGTCGCGGCTCTCCAGCAGCTTTGCGCCCATCATGCGCGCGCCGCCCGCGCGTGCCTGCAGCAGCCGCCACAGCGTGCCGTCGTCAATGGCGGCCGCTGCCTGCGGCAAGGCGTCGGCGAAAAGTGTGACCATATCCGCGGCATGGCCCTGGATCGGCTCGGCGCGAAAAAAGCCGGCCATCAGCATATCGCGCAACCGGATCGCAAATTCGTCGTCGGTCGCCGCGAGGCGCGCGACCAGCGGCCGCGCAGCCGCTCGCAGCCCGGCATCGGCGCCAGTGGCCGCCAGCGTGATGCCGTCGCGATGATGCGCGAGCGCGGCGTCGTCGAGCCGTGCCAGCAGGATCATCGAGGCAATGCGGATTTCTGGTGCATCAGCCTGCAGGATTGCCTGCCAAAACGCCGCCGGCAGGTCGCCAGGCCGCGTCGGGGTCACGGCGATGAGCTGGATGCTAGCCGCCTGGACGTCGGGGCTGGCATGTCCGGTCAGGCTTTCGATCACCTCCGGCTGCAGCGGGCAATCGCGATCGGGCCATAGCTGCGGTAGCAGCGCGAGCGCGGCCGTGAGGCCGGCGCGCATCGCGTCGTCGAGTTCAGGCGGCAATTGCGCGAGCCATGCCGCTAACGCTTCCGTCGCGCGGGCGCGTTGGTCCCGCGAGGGCGCGCGGTCGCGCAGCCAGTTGCGCGTCCGGCCTTGCACGTGCTCGTGCGGACTCGTCAGCGCGGTGCGTGCAAGGGTAGGGTCGGCCCACGGCCAGTCGGCGCGGTCGTCGATGGCGCGGATCGCCAGGTCGCGGAGTTCCTGCGCGGTCGCCTCGAGCAGCGCGGCGATCAACGCCGCTTCGGCCTTGCCGGCATCGATCAGGCGCCGCGCGATCGCGGCTGCGAGCGCGTTGACCTCCGGATACGGCGAGGCCAGCAGGCCGCCGATCGCAGCCACGTCCATCGTATCAGGCCGTGGCGGGCCCTGCCGCAGCGCCTCGGCCGCGAAGCGCGCCGCCGCGTGATTGCGCGCCGATGTCGCGATGCGCAGCAGCCGCTGCGGCTGGGCATCCCATAGCGCGGGGAATGCTTCCTCGCGCTGCGCCGCCGCACGCGCGCCGATGTGGCGATGCGTGAGCGCGTTGGGATTGAAGCGGCTGGTCTCGGCCGCTTCATGCAGCAGGCGGCTGACGCTCCAGACCCGGCTTAGCGCCTCGCTGGCAAGGGGGGTAAGTTGCCAGCGGCCGTCGATGAGGACGTGCGTGCTCCATGTCGCCGGCTTGATGCCGTCGGCGTCGGTGAAGGCGAGGAGCAGCTCGCTCGCCATCGCCGTGAAGGCATCCTGTCCGAGTTCGGCGCGCTTGCGCAGCATGCGCCAGGCGCGCCGCTTGAAGTAGAGCAGGGTCTGGTCGGACAGCGCGATGCGCGGAGCGGCGCTCTGCAATTCCTCGCTGAGCTTCAGCGCCTGGCGCGAACCGGGCACCCAGACGCGGTCGTTATAGACGCGGCCGCGACGGTACATCGGCGTCGCCAACTCGAACTGCCGCGCAGTTGCGGCGAACAGCGGACCGTCGTCGGTGAGATCGGCATATTTGAACAGGCGCCGCAGCACCTGAATGTAGGGCGGGCGTGGGGTCATCGCGCGCACCGCCGCGAGCAGCGTCTTGCGCGCCGCGCTGTCGGCGAGCGCGTGGTGGGCAAGAGCGATGAGGAACTGATTGGCGAAGCCCGGATGTGCCGAACTCGCCGCCTGCAGGGTCTGCAGCAGCCCCGCGCCGTCGCCGTTCGTCAGCGCCATCTCGATGTCGCGTGTCGCCGCAGTATCCGTCGTTCGCGGTAACGACAGGCGTGGCGGCGGTCGCCGCGCGCCCATCAGTTCGCTGGCGAGGGCATAGGCCGCGTAGTCGCGTGTCACCAGACTGACATTGACGTCGGCGCAGCTGCGCAGCAGATCGACGGCATCAGCACCGCCACAGCGCGCCAGCGCATATACGAGGCTGTAACTTGCGTTCGCCGCGCCGATTTTCTCGGCGATGGCGGCGAGTTGAGGATAGGCGGCGGCCAGCCGGATCACGCCGAGGCGCCAGAACAGGCGGTCGCGTTCCTTGTCGGGCCATGCACTCCGCGCCCAGATTGCGAGCTTCTTGAGCAGCTCCGTGTCGCGTCCATTGGCAGCGGCGCCTGTGTCGATAACCGTCAGCGGTGGTGCGTCGCCGTCGACGCGGCGATAACCGTCGTTGATCTTGGACACCACGACGCTGTCAAACAGCTTTTCGGCGTTCGAGCGGGTGACCGGCGACGAAGTCTTCGTTCCGTCCCTTAACGACGTGCCGCGGCGGCCATATCTGAAATTGACGAGATAGCGTGCGTCGACGTCTGCGCGTTCGAGATCGACCAGATCGACTTCATAGATTTTGTCTGAACGGCCCTCCTTCATCCAGAGGCGAACGGAGCGAACGACTTGCATGGAGGACTCTGGAATGTGGGGGCGGTTAACATGGCAAGCCGGGCGCGCCGCGTCAATGAAGATTGGTGTAACGGAATATAGCGATGCTGCAGGTCGCAGGCTGTCGAATGGCGACGTCGCCGGTTGGCCCATCGTCGACCTGCATTGCACTGGTATTGGCCGGAAGAGCCAATATCGAGCGCGCCTCAATCAAGCGCCCGGATTCATGGGTAAGCCGCCCGAAAAGCACCCATAGCCGCGACCGCACCTAACGTCTTTGCCCATCTGAATAACATATTGAAATTGCAAACATCGTTTCCGCCTTCCGAGCGCATCAGCCCAAATAAGTCCATGATGCGAAAAACCATTCGCGCAGTCTTATTTTCCACAGAAGCCTCACCCAACGCATTGTTGTTCGCCGACGGTCGTTGCTGTTTCGTTCCGAAGAGTGCTCCTGATTTGAAGTCGCGTGATCCCGCAGGTGCCGCGTTGAGATCTTCTCAATCGAGCGTCGTGTGCGGCGCAGCTATAGTCGGGCGCGCAAAACCTTCGCGAGTACAACCTACATTGGAGTCAACGTGCCCGGACCGATCCCCACGCAGCAGGTGCCCGGCGTCTATCACCGCAGGGTCGGCGAGATCATCGTCACCGCGTTGCACGACGGCTATCAGGATTCCCCGATCGCGACCGTAAAGGACATTCCGGAAGCCGATGCGGTGCGCCTGCTGCGAGACAATCTGCGGCCTGCGCCGCGGCGGACTTCCGCCAACTGCTTCCTGATTCGCAATGGCACGCGCACCGCGCTAGTCGATACCCTCAATAGACATCCTGAGGCACGGTCAGTTGCATCGAAGGACGCTTGGCGAAGCCCGCATACCAGGCCGCGAGCCTGGGCCTGCCATTGCGCCAGGCGTCGTCGGCGAAACGAAAATCGAGATGGGCGAGGGCGACCGCGACCGCGATGCTGCCGATTGTCAGCGGCGCGAGGCTTTCCGTCTCCTGCTCCAGCACGTCGAGCGTGGCGGTGGTCTTGGCCAGCCATGCGGCCATGAATTCCTCGGAGGCCTGTGCGCCGCGCCCTTTCTCGCCGAGGCGGGAAATATTGTAGTTCATGATGCCGTCGCCGAGCGCATGCAGCCGCCTGACCTGCCAGCGGTCCGCGGCGTCGCGCGGAAACAATTCGCCCTTGCCATAGGTCTCGTCGAGATATTCGGCGATCACCGGCGAGTCGATCATGATCGAGCCGTCGTCGAGCACGAGTGTCGGGATCTTGTTCAGCGGGTTGAAGCGCATCACCTCGGCGTTGGTTTCCTTGGCGGTGACGTTGACGCGGTCCAGCAGGATGCGGTCGGCGATGCCGAGTTCATGGGCGACGACAACCACCTTGCGCACAAAGGGTGAGCGGGACGACCACAGCAGTTTCACGCAAAAGCCTCCAAAATCGTTATTCCGCCAGCACCACTGCGTCGCGGAAGGAAAAGTCGAGCGCTACGCGATCGCCAACCTTATGCCGCGCGCTCACGCCGGCATAAGCCTGAAGGATAGCGTCGCCGATATCAACCTGGTAGCGGATTGCACGAGATAGGGGTCGATCAGCCCGGCGGCCTGCAGGGGCGGGAAACTCGCGCCGCCGTCGACAATATCGCCCTTCACCTGGTTGGCGCGCGCTTCGTTGATGATGCGCAGCGAGGTTTCCTGCCAGGGGGCCGGCACGAAATCCACCTTGATGCCGGGATACTTCGCTTCGAAGGCCTTGATGATAGGCCGGACGATCTGACCGACGACCAGCGTCGTGTACCAGACCAGGCGCCCCTCCTGCTTTGCCGCGTCCACGAGCGCGGGTTCGGCAGCGAACGCCGGAATACGGGACGCCGCCAGGCCGAGCGCCATTCCGCCGAAGGCACGACGTGTGAGAAAATGGACCAATGCCTCACTCCCCTTGACGTTTCTTGATTTCGTCCGCTTGCGAGAAGCAAACGGCAATTGTTAGGGAATTAGCGCGCTTGGGAGGGAGGGGGTCAACCGAATGATCTTTTGTTCGATTGAGTTTTTCTCAACGAACGCGCTCGGGCTGCCAGTTCAAGGGCGACCTCGAACGCTCGGCTTATCAAAGCGGAAGATGAGCCCAGGACGGACGCGCCGGCGTTCTTGAGCTTGGGCGGGTGCGGCTTCGATTGACGAGCCATCGCGCGTCGGGCGCGGAGCAGGATTTTCCCTTCATTAGGCCCGCGACCCCAGCGCCGCCTACGGTTGCTTGTTTGGCGAGCGAGGTGAGAGCGGGATCTGGAAAGTCCTGAAGCGCGCGATCTCGGGAAAGCTGCTTGCGGCGTTGGCGGTGACCAGCCCGACGACCGCGGCTGGAACTTCTTTGCCGACCAGTCGACTGATCGCGGTAGTTTGACCCTTGCTCAACTGGGCTTCGAGCGCGCCCGCCGCCGCCATCGCGATCCTGACGCGGTTGATCGACTGCTCGGAATATCGATCGTCGATCGCGATGGTCTTGCCGGCCAGGTCGGAGACCGACTTGACGTCGGGACCCGTCACTACGACGGCCACCAGAGCGTCCAGCGACGCATCCAGTGTCGGGACGGACATTCGTTCCGCGACGGCGGAGGCGGCGGCCATCTGTTCCTGCGGCGTTCGGGCCTGCGGAACGTCGGTGGTTGTCTGCGGATCGGTGGTGATTGCGCGAGCAGTTTCGGAAACGCGGGCCGTTTCGGAAGCAACGGCATTGCCCGTCGTCTGCTGGTTCGCTTGCGGCGAACGAACCGGGATGGGAATGGCGGGCGAGGCTTTCGCCGCGACCTTGATTGGCTTGGGTGTTCGACGCATGGCGTGCTGCGCGTGGGGCCGGGGCGGGTTGTCGCCGCGCCAGGTGACGAGTGACACCGGCTTCGTTGTGGCAGCATCGCTGTCATACGATTCAGTTTCAATTGGCACAGGAACCGCGGTCAGGCAGGCCAATAGATTCAGGCCAACGCATGATGGCTGTGCTGATTGTTGGCTACTGCAACCGACCAGGGCGGTAGCCAGCGCGCAAATAAGAAGCGTCCTCAATCGATCCTCCTAGAGAGGTTGAGTGCGGCCCGCAATTCTTGCGGCTTGAAGGATGTTGCGCTGGATCGTCTATCAATGATGCAAAACTGTTAAACGGACCTTAATCGCCACGCCGCAGCCCGATGCGCCGGCTTGGTCAATGCTTGGGCCTGTGCAGCTTCGCGTGAATAGAAGCGCGCCAGACATCATCCCACTACTTGGATTCACATTGCTGCCTCCTCGCCGCTTCCTTCGACTCAGGATCGCCACGAATCGGTCGCCATGTTCACGCGCTGGGGGTTGTTCATTGAGTGAGGGAGAATGGCCGATGGCCACTATCGAACGACTTCACCGAACTGCGCCGCTGGATTTAGCCAAGCTTGAAGAAGACGTCGTAGGGAGTTTTCCCGCGATCAAGGCAGCACCATCGGGGGCGATGCCGGATTACGTCGAGCATGAAGAGGGCGTCACGCGCGTCGGCGCGCTTACTGCCGAGGCCGTGGTACGCGACTATGAAGCTGCTGCCCGCGAAATCGAAGCCATGGGAGCAGAGCTGATCAGCGCGGCGAAGAAATGCGAGGCAATGACCGCCGAGGTGCATAATGCCATCGCTTTCATGCGCGATACCGCGGCCTCGTATCGCGAGGAAGCCAAGAAGATATTCAAGCGCATCGAAGAATGCGCGATCTTTACCGAGCACGTTCGCAAGACCTGCGAGACCGTCAAACTCAAGATGATCGAAGGCAAGATATAGCCGCCGTGAGGTATCCGGAACATCGATCTGGCTGCCGTATTTTTCGAATAAGGTGTGTGAATTGCGGTACAGGCTGGTGCCGCGAATCGGCTTAGTTTGTTGTCTCCTCCCTAGACTCGCACCCGCCGCAAATGGCGGGTCCCTTTTTGCGGTGTCAGACCGTTAGAAGAGCCTCACGGCGGTGCTGTGGTGGACGCTGTGGCTGATCGGGCAGATCTCCCGGCTTGTACCAGCTTCGTTTGCTTGGCCCTCCGGGCGCACCGCAACGTTGCAGTTTCGGTCTAGTACAATCGGTTTCGCGGGGTTTTCGCGTGTCCGCAATGCCACGGCGCGCGAATCCTTTGCGGCGAGGGGCGGGTTGTTGCCCCTCCGGTCGTACCGTTCGCGTAAACTGAGCGCGCCCGCCGGTTGTGGATTCCTGCCGGCTCCGCCGCCGTTCGGCGCTTGCTAGAGTTCGACGCGACAACGTCCACCGGAGCATCTTGATGCAGTTACTGAGCTACGCCTATCGATTCCTATCCAACTTCGTGTTCCTGGCCCTGGTCTATCTCGCGCTCAATTTCCTCGAAAAGTACCAGCACCGCGTGGTCGTCGCTATTCTGGTGCTGGTCTATGCCGGCATGCATGCGGCATCCGCACTGCGGTCGTTCCACTTCTTTCAGCGCATCGAACGGCTGGAGATGGAAGCGCGGCGCCTGGTGGCGGCGCTGGGCGAAGGGCCGAATTCGACGTCGTCCCGCAAGCAGGTCGTCACCGAGGTCACCGCGCTGCGCCATGCCGGCGAGATCAAGGCCTATATCGACTTGCTTTTCCTCGCCATCGTCATCCTGCTCTGTGTCGCCAAGATCGTGACGAATTGAGCCTGTGCCGCGGGCTCGGGAAAACGCGACGACACAAATGATCGACTGGTGGTCCTGACCCATTCGATCAGGAGCGGCCGATCAGCGCTTCTTCAACCCGGCGACCCGAACCGATCGCCCGTTCCGCTTGGCTTGCGCCGCCGGCTTGGTGGCAGCCACGCCGGCGCTTTGCGGCGATTGCTCGGCGTGTCCGGCGGGCGCCAGTGGCTGGGTTGCGGCCACGCCTGGCTGGCGGCGTGATTTGCCGGCGACCTTTGCAGACGAGGCTTCCGTCAAACGGGCCTGCGCTGCCGCCGCCCTGCGCGGGGACGGGGCCAGCAGGGTCAGGCGCGCCGATTCCGGAATTTTGAAAAGGCTCGCCGCTGGAACCGGCAGCGCGGCCAGCGCGCTGACCGGCGGTAACGTCGTTTGCCTCGGCCACAGGGCTGCGGGGGGCAAGGGGACGCCGCGTCCACGCCGCGCGGTGCGCAGGCCGAGATCGGTTGTGTGCCAATCGAGATGGGAAAGCGCCGGGACGGGAAGGGCCGCTGGACCGGTCGAAGCAAATTTCGGAACCTTGGGCCAGCGCGATATCGCCACCGTCTCCGACGGTGGATGCAGTAGCCATTGCGCTGGCTCGGTCGGCGTTGCCGGACGATCAGCCGTCGCCGGCACCACATGGACGATGCGATAGCCGCGCGCCTTCAGTTCGTTCAGGATCCTCGGCAGCGCTGCAACCGTGCGCGGCTGAATATCGTGCAGCAGCAGGATGCCTTTTCCCTTGGCCTCCAGCCGCTGGATCGCAAGGTCATAAACGCGATTGGCGGAGACGTTGCGCCAGTCGTCGGCCGGAAAATCTGCGCTCCAGATCTGAAGTCCCTTGGAGGCGGCGAACGCCTCTATCCCGTCGTTGACGCGCAGGCCGGGAATGCGCAGGAACGGCGCAGGCGCGCTGCCGTCTCCCAGCGCCGCGGTCACCGACGCGATGCCCTGCTCGATCTCCTGTTTGGAGCGGTCGAGCGGCAGGCGATGCATGCCGGCCGGATGGTTCTGGCTGTGGGTGGCTACCGTATGGCCGGCGTCGCGCACCTTGCGCACGCCTTCGGGATTGTCGTTGGCCTGGCGTCCGACCAGGAAGAAGGTCGCCTTGGCGCAATGGGCGGCGAGAATGTCGAGGATCTGGTTGGAGTATTTCGGCAGCGGTCCGTCGTCGAAGGTCAGCACCACCTCACGGTCTTCAAGCGGCAGCGTCTTGTTATATTGCATGGTGCCGATGATGGGATGGGCGCGCGGATCGACCACGATGGTGCGCGACGTGCCGATGGCGTCGGGATGGCCCGGGCAATCGGCCGCCGACGCAGCCTGCGCGGCAAGCGAGCTCAGCAGTCCCAAGCACAAGGCGGTGAAAGGCCGCCGCCGCAGTGCTCCAAATACGCTAGCGATCATAGAACCCCGGCTTCATTCCAAGAACACGCAACGGCTTACATTCGCCGCCATGAATGCCGCCTTAATTACCTGAATTATACACCTAATTTGGCTTCGAGTCGTGATCCAAGCCACAGAACCGCGACAGCCAAAAAGATCGTGATCTATTGTGCTTTGTCGGACACGGTTTTGGCACCTGCCGGCACCAGATGGACCACGCGATAACGGTTGTCGCGGAGCCAGCGCAGGAAGGCCGGCAGCATGGCAGTGGTCTGCGCCTTGGGATCGTGCAGCAGGATGATGCCCTTGCGCGCAACTTGCAGCCGCTCGGTGAGCAGTTTCAATTGCTGTGCCGGCGTCATCGGATTCCAGTCGCTGGCCCAGAGGTCGGCGCCGAACACGGCGATACCGCGCTTCTGCAAGGCGTCCAGCGTCGCGGGCGTCATATCAAAGAACGGAAAGCGAAAGAACGGTGTGCTCGGCGTGGTCGTGGCCGTCCCGTGAAGCGCCTTTTCGACCGCCGCGACGCCCTTGTCGATTTCGCCGATGGCGGCTTCCGGTTTCATGTATTTGAGATTGTGATGGGTCCAGGTGTGGTGCGCGATGGTATGGCCCTCGGCCGCTATTCTTCGCACCAGTTCGGGATGTTCCGAAGCGGGCTTGCCGATCAGGAAGAATGTCGCACGCACGCATTCCTGCGCGAGAACAGCCAATATCCTGCGGTCCGTCGCCGGCCACGGTCCGTCGTCGAAGGTCAGCACCACCTCATGGTCCTCAAGCGGAAGCGTCTGCGGAAAGCTCTTGAGGCCCACGCGCGGGGTGGTCGCGGCATCCACCGCCAGAACGCGCGAGGTGCCGAGCGCGTCCTTGCGGGGGCATTCGGCAGCTGCCGCCGCAGCAACGAAAGTCATCGATGCCGCGAGCGCCGAGCAAAGCGCCGCGCTGAAATTTCGGGTCATTTGGAGTTGGACATATTTGGCATTGCGCTGGGTGTTACCGATTGGGTAAGCGTGCAGCGTAACTCAGACAAGTTCCCTTGATCTGTCAAACCGGCGAGGCGTGGCATGGCCGAGAATATCGACGTTGCCCAGGCCGAGGCGCAACCTGCGCAAGGCTCCGGGCTCGACCATCTCCCTATGCGGGATGAAGAGGGGCAACTGCGTCACGAGTTTGTCGAGGAGATCACGCGCGCCATCCATGCCGCCGACCGGCCGCTATTGTGCGAGGTGGTGGCGGAACTGCACGAGGCCGATCTCGGCGACTTGATCGCGGCCCTCGAACCCGACGACCGCGTCACGCTGGTCGAACTGACCGGCACCGATTTCGACTTCTCGGCGCTGAACGAGGTCGACGATTCCGTCCGCGAGGAAATCCTCGAGGAACTCGAACCGGAGACGGTCGCGGAGGGCGTCCGCGAACTGGAATCCGACGACGCCGTCGAATTGCTTGAAGGCCTCGATGAGGCCGACCAGGAAGAGATCCTGGAAAAGCTGCCGCCAGACGAACGCGCGCCGCTGGAGCGGAGCCTGCTCTATCCGGAAAATTCCGCAGGGAGGCGGATGCAGTCCGAGTTCATCGCGGTGCCGCCGGACTGGACGGTGGGGCAGGCGATCGACTACATGCGCGACACCCCGGACCTGCCGGACCGGTTCTACGAGATCTACGCGGTGGATTCCGAAAAGCACTGGCAGGGTGCGGTCTCGCTCGACACGCTGCTGCGGGCGCGCCGGCCGGTGCTGCTCGCCGAGCTGATCGACGAAGACCGCCGCCGCGTCTCCGTGCTGGACGACCAGGGAGAGGTCGCGCGGATGTTCGGCAAGTACAATCTGGTTGCGGCTCCCGTGGTCGATACCACCAACCGCCTGGTCGGCGTCATTACCATCGACGACGTCGTCGACGTCATCGAGGAAGAGGCTGACGAAGACCTGAAGGCGCTCGGCGGCGTCAGCAGCCAGGAAGAATTGTCCGACACTGTCTGGACCATCGCGCGCGCCCGCTTCAACTGGCTCCTGGTCAATTTGGCGACGGCGTTCCTGGCGTCCTCCGTACTCGGCCTGTTCGAGGGCCAGCTCGAGAAGATGGTGGCGCTCGCCGTGCTGGCGCCGATCGTGGCGAGCCAGGGCGGTAACGCTGCGACCCAGACCATGACGGTCGCGGTGCGGGCGCTGGCCACCCGCGAACTCGGCTCCAACAACGCATTTCGCGTGGTGATGCGCGAGGCGATGGTCGGCCTCGTCAACGGGCTGGCTTTCGCCGTGATCACCGGCGTCGCCGCGGTGGCCTGGTTCAAGATCCCGGGGCTGGGCGTCGTGATCGGGCTTGCCATCATCTGCAACCTGGTAGCCGGCGCGCTCGGCGGCATCCTGATCCCGATGGTGCTGGACCGGGTGCGTGCCGACCCCGCGGTGGCGTCGGGGACGTTCGTCACCACCATCACCGACGTGGTCGGCTTCTTCTCGTTCCTCGGCATCGCCACGCTGTGGTTCGGGCTGAATTAGCTGCGCCGCTGCGGGCTCTTTTATCGTTAATCGCGCCTTAACGCGCTTGACCGATGATGTTGGCTCACGAGGTCAACATGCAGCGCTTGCGGCTGAAGGCGGATGGACGGATCGTCGAACTGCGGGACGGGCAGGAGTTCCCGCTCGCGCCGACGATGCCTGGGCTCGCGCTTGCGATGCCCGGGCTCGCGCTTGCGATGCCCGAGCCAGCAACGCCCACGGCCTCGTCCAGCACCCCGGACATTGCATCAGGCGAAACTCCGGCCTTGCCGGCGGTGCGCGACCTGCGCCGCCGCGCGCAACTGACCCAACTCGAATTCGCTGCCCGGCTTGGCGTGCCGGTCGAAACCATCCGGAACTGGGAGCAGGGCAAGCGTGCGCCGCGCGGACCGGCACGGGCGCTACTCGCCGTGATCGCGCATTCGCCGGAGACCGTGTTCGCCGCGCTTTCCCCGGAGGAGCCGTCGCCGGCTTAAGCGTCATGGTTGACGCATCCTTACGCGATCCAGGATGCATTGCTGGATCGGGCCGGCGCGTAAACGCTATCTGTTGGCATGGCTGTTTCCGCAGCCCATAATGGGGGCCGGTCAGCGGATACAACCGATGCTGTATATCGAAGCCAATGGCGCAAGAATTCCGGCGATCGGGCTGGGCACCTGGGATTTGCGCGGACGCACCTGCGCGCGGATCGTCGAGCAGGCGCTGCGGCTCGGCTATCGCCACATCGACACCGCGCAGATGTACGAGAACGAGCGCGAGGTCGGCGAGGGGCTGCGCGCGTCGGGCGTGAAGCGCGATCAGGTCTTCCTCACCACCAAGATATGGCCCACGCATTTCGCGCCCCACGATCTGGAGCGTTCGGCCAAGGAAAGCCTGGTGCGGCTGCGCCTGACCGAGGTCGACCTGTTGCTGCTGCACTGGCCGAACCCACAGGTGCCGCTGGTGGAGACGCTGGGCGCGCTGGCGCGGGTCAGGCAGCAGGGGCTCGCACGGCATATCGGCGTGTCGAACTTCACCGTGGCCCTGATCGAGGACGCGGTGGCTTCATGTTCGGAACCGCTGGTGTGCGACCAGGTCGAGTACCACCCCTATCTCGACCAGACCAAGGTGAGGGAGGCCTGCGCGCGCCATGGCATGGCGCTGGTGGCCTATAGCCCGGTCGCCCGGGGCCGCATCAAGAGCGACAGCGCGCTGCAGCAGATCGGTGAACGTCATCGCAAGACGGCGGCGCAGATCTGCCTGCGCTGGCTGGTGCAGCAGGGCGTGGCGGCGATCCCGCGGACGTCGAAACTCGAGCGGCTTTCGGAGAACATCGAAATCTTCGATTTCGAGTTGTCGGAAGAGGAGATGCAGCAGGTTTCCGCCTTGGGCAGCGCCGCCGGCCGGCTCACGGATTTCGGTTTTGCGCCGAAATGGGATTGAGGAGTTGCGCGGGCCCCGAGCGGCCCGGCGGGCAGCGTCAGGATCGCGGCCTTCGCTGGGGCCTCTGCTGGCAGATCGCGCCCAAGCGTCTCTGCAAGCTGATGAGCGATCCCGACAGCAACAAGTCCAAGCGCGTCGCCGAGGCCATGCTGAAGATGGTCAAGCTCGACATTGACGGACTGGAGGCCGCGGTGAGGGGGTAGGCCGCTTCGCCTGAAAGCGGTGCCAGAAGCGCGCACTCGCGAGACGGATGATGATCGGTTCATTGGCGCAAGTCGTACCGCATTCGCGCGACGTCGCGAGTTAGTAGCGCGGTCAGGATCGCGTGAAGGATGACCGCCGGCCACAGGAGGACGCTGGTCAAGCCACCTGCAAAACCGAGATAGGCAAGACACAGAGTTACCAATGCGCCGTAGATCATCATGCCGAGTAGCGGCGGACCCGGCCAGCAGGCGACCCCCAACGCAATCAGGGCGATGCCGGCCACGCGTGCAACCGGTATGGCGACGCCGGCAAGTTGCTCGCCAAGCAACAACTGACCGACGTGCGAGGGAGCGATCATCAACGCAAATTCTGTAACCGCCTGGCCGATGGCTGCGAATGCCAGCGCGCTTTTCATCGCTTCCCGGCGTTCGTGTCGGTTTTTTTGGGCTCCGATTCTTCAATGGGATCCGGCTCTGGCGCTGCCATAGGTCCGAGTTCTACCTTGGCTTGCGCCGAGTCCTTCAACTCCGGTTCGAGCTTGAACGTCAGCTTGTGTATCTTGCCGGTAAACTTGAACGGCGGATCGTAGCGATACTCGATCATCGCGACGCCGGTGCGGCTATCCTGGCCGATATCGAAGGTTTCGTCCTCCGGGAACGTGACTGGAGTGCCGTGTTCGATGGTTTTCCTGTCCGCTTCCTTGCCGTCTACGGAGAGCACGCCCGTACCGCCCTTGCCCAGGCCCGGACCATCCGACTTGAAGTCGAAGACGATGGTGTGCTTGCCGGCGCCCAGCTCCGGCCCCGACCAAATCGTGCGCTTGAGGTTGAGCAGGTTGTAGAGGAACACGGGCTTGCCAGAACGAATGCCCGCCACACCCTTGCTCAGGAAAAGCCCGTAGCCGCCGAAGCGCCCGCCTTCGGTGACGATCATTCCCTCTGCACCGCCCTCGGGAATCTCGACCTCGGCGGTGATGATGTAGGACTTGTTCAGGATGCTCGGCGCAGCGCTGGCCGGCACGCCCGAAAGCTCGCCCGAATAGGTGAAAACCGTTCGTCCCGCCGTGAGACTCGGGCGCGGCGTGTTCCAGCGCAGCAGCGTGGTGTTGTCGAGTGGCAGCACGTTGTACTTCTTCGCCTCGGAGTCGAAGAGCGCCTGCATCTCCTTCACCTTGTCCGGCATCTGGGCGGCAAGGTCATTGAACTGGGTGGGGTCCTCCTTGACGTTGTAGAGTTCCCACTTGTAACCGGTGATGACATCCGGCGGCGGCGCGCTGCTCAGCTCCCACGGCAAGGTGATCGGCGTGGTCGCTGCAATCCAGCCCTCGTGATAGATCGCGCGGTTGCCGAGCATTTCGAAGTATTGCGTGGTGTGCCGTGTCGGAGCGTTAGCGCTAGCCTTGTCCCACGTGTAGGCCATGCTCACGCCTTCGATGGGGCTTTGCTTAATGCCGTTGACCGTCTCGGGCTGCGGGATGCCGGTGGCTTCGAGAATGGTCGGGACAACGTCTATGACGTGGTGGAACTGGCGGCGGATGCCGCCGACGTCGTTGATGTGCCCGGGCCAGGATATGGCCATGCCCTGAGCAGTGCCGCCGAAATGCGACGGTACCTGCTTCACCCATTTGAACGGGGTGCTCATCGCCCACGCCCATGGCGCGGCAAAATGTGGAAACGTCTTGTCCGACCCCCAGAACGGATACCAGAGGTACTGCGCCTTCACCGGCACAGGGACGCCGTTGAAAGTAGTGAACTCATTCGGTGTGCCCTTGAGCATCCCTTCCGCGCTCGCACCATTGTCGCCGCTGATGTAAATGATCAGGGTGTTGTCGAACTGACCCAAATCTTCGACGGCCTGGATAACCCGGCCAATCTCATGGTCGGTGTAGGCGAGATAAGCTCCATAGACATCCGCCTGCTTGATGAAGAGTTTCTTCTCCACCTCACTGACGGAATCCCACTGCGGTAGTTCTTTGGGCCACGGGGTCAGCTTGGCGTAGTCAGGCATGATGCCCAGTCGCTTTTGGTTGGCGAAAATCGTTTCCCGCAGCTTGTTCCAGCCTTCGTCGAACAGACGCATATCGCCGATCTTCTTGATCCATTTCGGCGTCGGATGATGTGGCGCGTGTGTGCCGCCCGGGACGTAATAGACAAAGAACGGCTTGCCGGGTGCAATCTCCTTGAGCTGCTTCATGTGCTGGATTGCGTCGTCGGCCATCGCCGTTGTCAGGTTCCAACTCGGATTGTCTTGGAAAGGAAAGATCGCCGTAGTATTGCGGAACAGGTTGGGTTGCCACTGGCTCGCATCGCCGCCGACAAAGCCATAGAAGTACTCGAAGCCCATTCCGTTCGGCCATTGTTCGAATGGCCCGGCCTGACTCGACTGGAAAGAGGGCGTGTTGTGGTCCTTG